>Ga0075134_100224_pt1 | contig 26687 bp, 23 predicted proteins | sample AntRauMetaRauer3_FD_69803 | JGI IMG/M metagenome (GOLD analysis project Ga0075134, IMG submission 69803) | Saline lake microbial communities from Rauer Lake, Antarctica, in enrichment culture - Antartic Rauer Lake 3 Metagenome Rauer3 | ecosystem: Environmental > Aquatic > Non-marine Saline and...
AATAGGTATTATTAGATGATAACCGAAAACGTTTTTGTTGTGTGATTCTATTATTAGAATATATGAATTATGCACTTGGTGTTACTGGTTATCCGGGCGCGGGTAAATCAGTGGTAACATCTATTGCTGAAGAAATAGGATTTAAAAAAGTTAGTATGGGTGACCAAATTAGACGACGAACGCGTGAAGATTGGGGTGATAAACTAGAACGTGCAGAAAACGGCGTATCGGATGAGACACCATCTGAAGTGTATGGACAATATGCGACCGTAATGAGAGATATGAATGGTAAAGGTATTGTAGCAGAATGGTGTGGGAAAGAAATCTCCGAAAATGATAGTCCTGTTGTTATTGACGGTATGCGTTCCCCAGAAGAACGTGATGCATTTGAAGGATATGTAAATATGGATGTATTGTTTATTCATGCACCTGCTTCACTTCGATTCGAATGGATTAAAAATCGTGCGCGAGACAATGAAGATGCTTTTACTTTTGAATCATTTATGAATCGAGATGAACGAGAAAATAATTGGGGATTAAATGAATTAATACAGGATTCAGATTTCGTTGTTCATAATTGTACTAGTGAATATTCATTTGAGCAAGATATAACTGATTTACTCACAGATATCCGTGGATTACATTGGTAGTTATTTTTGGTTTTGAACCCACTTTGTAGCTTCTCTAGTAATGTTATTTTTGATTTTAAATATAGGTTTAGAATTTGAAAATAGTATTGTTGTATCTTCATTTGAAAGTTCATTTAACATGATAAAACAGGGGCCATACGGTCTATTTTTAAGTATTTTATGAATATCTTTTTTTGGAATGCTAAACCATTCACTAATAGATATTGTTTCATTTTTATATTGGCGCATGAGTTTTGCAGACCAAAAATCTTGTAATATTTTTTCAACTTCAGGCAAATCTTGGGGTGGGGCTGAAGATATAGGTTGACAATATAGGTATAACTTATAGTTTGAATTATCCTGCATTTGTTCAATTAAATGTGATGAAGATTTCACCTTGTATGTATATATGTAAATTTATTGTATATATAATTGTCGTGATATATAATTAAGATATTAATTTATATGCGTCTGAAACGCCACCGCATTTTTTATTTTTAATCACAAATTGGTTAACGTTATCTATAGATTTCTTGAGTAAATTTATTAAACATTCCATATCTGTATCAACATATTTGGGAATTTCATCCTTTGAAATTATATGTATATTAACTTCATCTGTTTTATTTGATTTTTCAAGTACACACCATGCTTCAACAACATTGTGTTCATAAACAGCGCATAGGTTATCCTCAGTATATTCTACACCATCTAATAAAACCCAACGGTATGCTGAATGAGGAAAATTTATTAATCCGTTCGTTAATTGAGATGGGTATACCATACTATTTAATTATGTGTAAGAATTACAAGCAAATAAAGATTTCGTCATTTATCATCAATTAATGTAAGTCCATTGGAATTTTGTTCAATAAACGAACTTGTACGGACAACAGCTACATTTTTATTTTTCCATTCTGATTTTTCTAATTGTGATGAGCGGTATGTTCGGTCAATATATTCTTCAACAGACCAATTATGTTTCTTTGCTTTTTTTGGATATAACCAAACACCTAATTTTTCAGGTATTATAATACAGTCTTCACCAATATTTAATATATTTTCAGGATTTTTTGTAACTGTCACTTTTTCTATAAGAGACATCTGTATTATTAAATCATCTAATTCAGACCGATGTATTTCACTACCTATTGAACGTTCACTTGCTGCATGAATTACAGCATCAATAATCGCATCCGAAATTCTTCGACCATCATAAATTGCTGCATTACCACGTAGTTGTCCGAATCCAAGTGAAGATTCAATTTGAATTAGAACACCCCCTCGTTTATTTAATATATCATCTACGCTACCAACATCTAGTCTTTGACCCTCTTTTGTATATTTATTTAACGCGTCTCTTGCAAATTTCATACACTTTTTACCATCTTCTTGTGAAAAATTATGATATTTTATTTCTGTCATTGGGTTATATTGTATCGATAATCCTTAAGGTATTTCGTTTGTGGGGTTTACTATATAATATATTTTTGTATTATATATAACATAGAAATAACGGTTTTGTATATAAAACGGGGACACTTTGATATAGTAGGAATACTATGAATAATTTAGATGCAAGAAAAAGCAACCGTAGAAGAGTTTAAGCAATTACCTAGTGTTGGAGAGACTACAGCAAAAGTCTTACAAGATGCCGGTTACAAAAATTTCGAAGACCTTGTGCGTGCTAATCCAATGACTATACATTATAAATGCGATATTGTAATATCATCTGCAACGCATATTATTAGTGCGGCTGTAGACCATATTGATGGACAGTGCCCCATGTGTGAAAGAAGTGAAATTAAAAATTCGTGGGAGGAATATAGCGGAGCAATACCTGAAGATTCTAATGCAGAAATTGTTTGTAAAGGGTGCGGTTGGTACGGTTTGATTGACGAATTAAAATAAAGTTTTACTCTTTATTAGCTGTATTTAATATAAAAACATTTACCCTATTGATAATTACAATTATATATGGGTTTAGAAAAAACATATGAATGGCAAGAGAAAAATATTGCACGTTTAATATCCAAATTACATTATGAATATTTAGATTATTGTACAAAAAATGATAGTCTAGATAGACCATCAAATTCAGCATTAATTGTGTTAGAATGTATATCTAGTGTTGACAAAGTACACGATATTGATGGTGCTATAAAATATATAAAAAGAAGTAGAGATTATTCGGATTTGAATAATATGGATGAAAATTTCGTTTACGCTCTCAAAAAAGATAATGTTAATATATCAGCATTAGCAGAAGCTGCTTCACTAAAAAGTGGTACTGTGTATATGCAACATGAATTAGCGTTAACAGAGTTTATTATAAAAAGTTCAAAATATTCGTCAAAAAACTTTATAATTTCTGCTCCAAAAATGGTTGTAGAGGCGATTGATAGTAATAAAACAAATCTATCAGTATATGACTTAAATGAAAATGAACTTAAAATTATTGAGAATAAATTAGAAAATATAGGTCTACTAGAAGATGAGGAAGAAGAAAATGAAGCATGAGGGAGATTATTGAATGCACAAGATAGAAAATATAGAATAAATTATTTTATTTCACCTTCGACTCTTAGAAACTTCTTCAATACCTGCTGTAGCAGAACATTCTGGGCAGGCATGAACTTCACCATTTCTATTGCTGAATACTCTACGGAACTTTTCTGAGACGTGGTTATTACAGTGTTTACATTCTGGCATTGTTGTATAATACAGTACGCGTTTTATATACTTAAACCTTCTTTTTTGTATTTAAAATTCCGTATATATACAAAATAAAATATAATACACGTCGATATATAGAACGAAAAATAAAATCACAAAAACGTTTTATTAATTAGTCAATACAGCTTGCAGATGCAACCTTATCTTCATCACTTAGCTTCATTACTGTTAATCCATTCGCAGTTCGCCCATATTGACTAACATCTTCAAGTTCAATTTTAATTATTTTACCATCTTTACTACCAACGAATAAAGTTCCATCCGTAGGAAGTGTCGTGAACACGCTAATATCTCCGTCTGGCTTATTCATTGCTTTGATACCTTTTCCATTCCGTGCTTGAACACGATACTCCGAGAGGGCCGTTCTCTTACCTCTACCGTTTTCTGTGAGCGTAAATGCGGTATCATCATCTTCCCGAACAACGGTCATTGATGCAACAGAATCACTTGGTGCAAGTTCAATACCATATACACCATATGCTGTTCTTCCTGTAGAACGAACATCTTCTTCATCGAATCGGATAACTTTTCCTTTTGTTGTAGCTAGCATAACATCGTTATCGCCGTATGTGACGTATGCATTAACAATATTGTCATCTTCTGGTAGTCCAATTGCTCTTAGACCGGGGTTCCAAATATTTTCAAATTCAGCATAATCTGTTCTATTAACTTGTCCATTTTCTGTTGCAATAGTGATGTATGCTTCATCAATATCATCTTCATCTGGACGTGGTTCAATTGCTTGAATTTCTTCCCCATTATCTAATTCTAGAAGATTAATAATATTAGTACCATGGGCTTGACGGGATGCTTCAGGAATTTCGTACCCTTTTAGTTCGTGAACATCACCAGTGTCGGTAAATAGAAGTAAGCTATCGTGTGTATTAACAACACTTACTTGTGAAATCTTGTCATCATCTGTATACAGACCGAATACACCTTTTCCACCACGATTTTGTACTTCGAAATCATCGACAGGCATTCTCTTAATGTAGTTCTCATCTGTTAGAACTATTACAACATCCTTCTGTGGGATAAGGTCTTCATCAGCCACACGCGCATAGTCTTCTTTAATAACCGTACGACGTTCGTGGTTATGTTCAGATTTCATCTCCTCAAGTTCTACGACAATCTGGTCATCAAGAGCTTTTGAATCATTTAATAGTGCTTCAAGTTCTTCGATAGTAACCTCTAATTCATCACGCTCATCACGTAGTTCTTCCTGTTTTAGACCCGTAAGACTCGAAAGTTGCATTCGAGTGATGTGGTCTGCTTGAGCTTTTGAAAACTCAAATTCCTCTCGGAGAGATTCAATTGCATGATTTCTATCATCTGAATTTCGAATAGCTTCAACAACACTATCGATATCATCTAATGCTTTGAGTCTCCCCATAACAATATGATGTCGTTCTTCAGCTTCATTTAATAGATATTCACTTCGTCTTTGAACGACTTCACGACGGTGTTCAATATACTTATCAATGAGTCCGGGGAGATTCAATCTCTGCGGTTGTCCATTGACAAGTGCAATATGATTCATTGAAATAGTTTTCTCAAATACATTATCAATGAGTTTATTCTCAACAATATCAATATTAGATGTACTTTTTACATCGATACTGATATGTACACCATCACGGTCGGATTCATCCCGAATATCAGAGATACCTTTTATAGTACCGTCATTCGCATAATCAGCTAGTTGTTCAACTAACTTCGACTTACGCTTCTGGTATGGTATTTCATCAACAACAATTTGATTATGGTCACGATATACGGTATAGTTCGCACGTACACGAATCTTACCTTTACCAGTTTCATATGCATTCTTAATACCTTGACGACCAACAACTGTTGCTCCGGTTGGGAAATCAGGTCCCTTAACAAAATCCATCAAATCAAGAACAGTACAATCTGGATTCCGCATACGATGAATCGTAGCATCAATAATTTCACCAACATTATGTGGTTGAATATCTGTAGTCATACCAACAGCAATACCACTAGCACCATTAATAAGTAGATTTGGTAATGCAGCAGGTAGAACTTCAGGTTCTTCAAGTCGATTATCATAGTTAGGAACAAAGTCTACAGTTTCCTTATCAATATTATCCAGCATATCTTCGGACATAGGACTCATCCTAGCTTCCGTATAACGCATAGCTGCTGGTGGGTCACCATCCATAGAACCGAAGTTCCCCTGTCCATCTACGAGAGGAACACCTAGGCTGAAATCCTGTGACATTCGAACAAGAGAATCATAAATCGCTTTATCTCCGTGAGGGTGAAGGTCACCCATCGTCTCTCCAATAATACTGGATGACTTTCGGTGTGATGAACGGTTTGTAATTCCCATATCATACATCTTGTATAATGTTCGTCTCTGGACAGGCTTCAGCCCATCACGAACATCTGGGAGAGCACGCCCACCGATGACACTCATAGCATATTCAATATATGCATCTTCCACTTGGCTTTCAATCGATACCTGTTCAACTTCTGCTGCTTCTGCCGTAAATAGCTCTTTGTTATCTTGTTTACTCATTTTTAATCACTTTAAATTTAAATATCAATCCACTCAACTTTACCTGCATTCTCACGAATGAAGTCACGTCGTGGACCCACTTTGCTACCCATGAGAATACTGAATATCCGGTCTGCTTTCGCAGCATCCTGAATGGTAATTTGTTCTAATCGTCGTTTCTTTGGATTCATGGTCGTTTCCCATAATTGCTCTGGATTCATTTCACCAAGACCTTTGAATCGCTGAACATTATCTGGATTTCCATTACACTTATCATTAACAATCTGTTCTCGTTGCGCTTCTGTCATTGCATCATATGTCTCACCTTTGTATCGAATTCGATACAATGGAGATTTTGCTGCATAAATATGTCCCCGTTCAAGAAGTTCAGGCATATGCCGGAATATGAACGTTAACATGAGCGTCTTAATGTGAGCGCCGTCAACATCGGCATCCACGAACAGTACGATTGTGTTATATCGTAAATCATCAATATCAAATTCATCATCAATCCCCGTACCGAGTGCGGTGATAATGTTTTGAATTTGGTCATGTTCTAGAATTTTATTTAGACGATTCTTCTCTACATTGAGAATCTTCCCACGAAGTGGTAGGATTGCCTGATTTTCTGGGTCGCGTGCTTGTTTTGCACTTCCCCCAGCGCTGTCGCCCTCAACTATAAAGATTTCGGCATCTTCAGCCGGTGTACCCTTCTGACAATCAGATAATTTGCCGGGAAGACGTGTATTTACAGTCGCAGACTTTCGACGTGTAAGTTCTTCTGCTTTTTTAGCTGCCTTCTTTGCTTTATATGCATTTACAGCTTTCATAACAATAGCTTCAGCAGCATCTGGATGTTCTTCCAGATACTTATTAAACGCATTTGTTAAAATACTACTTACAACACCACGAACATTTGCATTTCCAAGCTTCGTCTTTGTTTGACCTTCGAATTGCGGGTCACTGTGTTTAACACTAATAACAGCGGTTAAACCTTCACGAACCAGTGAACCACCCATTCTTTCCCCACCAATTTCCTTTAGGAGGTCATGCTTCTCAGCATATGAATTTACAACGCGTGTAATGGCTGTTTTAAAACCAGTTTCGTGAGTACCACCACTAGATGTCTCAATGTTATTAGCGAATGAAAAAATACTTGAATCTGATTGTTGTGTACTCGTTGTATACTGCATTGCTACATCAACCATAACTTGATTTCCATCATCCGTTTTTGTCTCGCCTTTTGCACGAATAATCTCTGGTGTAATTGGTTCTCGTGCTTCGTTAAGATGTTCTACAAAAGCACTAATCCCAGTATCAAACTGATATGATTCATATAATTCCTCATCTGGACGTTCATCTGTGAGTGTAAAAGTAACACCCGGATTTAGATACGCCAGATTTTCAAGACGACCACGAATAATTTCAAATTCATAATCTACAGTTTCAAATGCTTCTGGATTTGCCCAAAATCGAACATCAGAACCGGTATCTTCATCGTCATCTAGTTCTCGAAGAGTTTCAAGACCCTGTGGTTCACCGTTGATAAATACTTGCTTCCAAACGTGGCCATCTCGCTTAATAACCGTTTCAAGTCGGGTTGAAAGTGCATTAACAACACTTACACCAACACCGTGAAGACCACCAGAAACTGCATACGCGTCAGAATCAAATTTCCCCCCAGCGTGGATATCCGTCATAATCATATTGATAACCGGCGCTCCATCTTTGTCATCTACCGGAATACCACGCCCATTATCACTTACACTAACGCTTCCATCTTCATGTATAGTAACGTTAATTTCATCCGCATAATCAGACAGCGCTTCATCTACACTATTATCCACCACTTCTTGAACCATGTGGTGTAGTCCTTTCTTACTTGTAGAGCCAATAAACATACCCGGTCGCTTTCGGACAGCATCTAGTCCTTCTAGCTTGGTAATATTATCCGCTCCGTATGATTGTTCACTCATCATTGTATTATACACACTGAAGCCTCTTAAACTCTTCTAATTTTGAGGGGATTATTTCTATAGTATACCAACACATAATACAGAGGTTGTCTTTTCTATAGACATTCTTAGAACTTAAATAGCGGTTTTTATGTATAATATATTTTATTTTTGAATGTAAATATGAATATAAATTAACATAAAAATATAAAAATATATTTTAATTTACTGAGAACGAAGAACCTCTAAATAATCTAATATAGATGGAAAATCATCTCGAACAATTGCCGTATTTTCTTTCGTCGTAATAGGAACAAAAGCCATCATATTACCATTTGACAATGATTCGCCTTCATCATCAACAACAATTTTATCATTGATACAAAAAGATGGTCTACTAAAAATATGACGGCTAGTTTTCATGGTATGTATAAATTGAACGGTACTAAGAAAATTCTTGTTGGCAAAAAGGGTTCAGCAAAAGACCATATTATTAATTTAGCACCAAATCAAACAACATACTTGGCAGGTAATGTAAAAAGTTATGAATTATATTCCTCAGATAATTTTATATGGTTAGATATGAATCAAGGTTTAAGAACATCACATACTCCGAGTATTCTAGGTAGTAAAAAAGTATTGATTCATTTACCTACGGAAGAATATGTTGAAGTTCGTTTACCACCAGAAGAAAAACAAAAAGGAAAAGTTTTTAAAAATGATACATATTTCATAACGTGGGAGGGTAATCATTTTGATAAAACGAAAATTACAACAAATGAAGATGAATCCGATATTATACATGAAAAAGAAACAATAGACAATGGAAATAAAGATGTAGATAAGCCTGTTACAGATATGCGAGATATTGATAGTTATAAATGGGAATTACAATTAGATAAAATAAAACGCGAAGTAAAATATGTAGAGACAAATGAACAGGCTGTAAAATGGTTATCTGGAGAATATAATACAGGATTTCAATCTCATGATTTACGTAGTCGTATAAAAGATAAGTTTAGTCAATCCGAATATGAGAAACTTGTAAATAAATTTAATATTGAATAACTAACACACTGTATAGTCACATTTTTATATTATAATACATTGAAATATCCGTCAGACAGGGGTAACCCTTTTAGACATTCATGATAGTTGTTATGTTGAGGATATTATGAAAAATAGCCAATATTTAACAAAGAATACGACCGCCGCTCTACTTCTATCACTACTAGTAATAGTCGCAAGTATGAGTATGGTAGCATATGCTGACGACCACCAAAACGTTGTAGAATACGACGTTGATGATGTGAACGATGTGGATGTTCCATATAATTCGTTAGTTGAAGTTACCGGTGCAAGTATTAATAACGGAGATACATATGTATTGTATAATAACAGTGATGTTCGAACAAGCGTAACTGCCACCGCAGACGCTGATGGTATTGTTGTATTTGATACCAGCGTACTTGGTGATGATTATAACCCAAAAGGTGATTGGAATATTAAAGCACTAGAAGCAGGTGAAGTTACAGCTAGCACGTCCCAAACAACAGATGGGAGTGCTGTAGAATTTGACATGGTACGAGCCAATGTTGATTACGTTGTTTCCATTCACGAAATCGACGCGTCAGGTAATGTTGTAGTGTCCAGTAATCTTGGTTCACAACAATTTAATGCCGGTGAACGTGTTGAAGATAGTAATATTACATTAGATAGCCCAATTGCTGATGGTAATTCAGATGATGTAGTAATTGCTGTTTCCGAACAAGGGGCAACCTTAGATGATACAGATGACCTTCTTGATGCATCTGATGTAATAACGGTTACCTCAGACGCAGGTGAAACAGCACCAGTTAAAAGAACGCCTATAACTGGTGATTACCTACGAGAATCACATACATTTAGTATTGTTGATGCACTAGATGTTACAGATGACCGTGTAGAACTCGATGCACTTGACAATGGAAATTCGGAAAGTTCAATTGCTCGTGTTTGGGTTGGTCAACAACTTGTATTAGCTGGTGATAGTCTTGATGCTGATGCAACGTACGACTTAATGCGTCAAGATAATGATGGTGAAGGTTACTCGTTAGTTCGAGAGATTGCACCTGTAAAAAGTAATACAACAAACATTCATGAATTCAACATTGATTCAGGATTCCCTAATGCTGATGTTGAAGCTGAAGGTGATTTCAAAATTGTAGGTCCATCAGGGACTGAAGTTATGTGGAACGCCGTTCAGCAGGATTTGAATGCAGAACTCAATGAATCTGTTGTGAATTTACACACAGAAAATACACAAGTTGACCTTAATGTTACAAGTATTCGGTCTGGACCATACGATGTATTGGTTAGTGCTGAAAATGTAACTGCAGATAAACTTGTTGAATTAGTTGATGAATCTAAACTTGACAGTGGTGTTGAAGTTCAAGTAGAAGATGCAGAGGATGATGATAATGAACAAGTCCGAATAACAAACGTTCAAACCAGTGGTGAAAATGTATTCACAGTACCTCTTGAATTCGACGGTTCAAATGAACAAGAATATGAATTTTCACTAAGTGTTGCTGACGCAACTGCGGCAGCAAGCACAGGTGTAGTAGATGTTGCATTCTTCGATGAAGGTGACGCAACATTTAATCAGGGAACATATGTTCAGGACCAAGGTGACCAAGTAACATTCGAAATCACTATGTCTGATACATCTGTTTCTACATTTAAGTTTACAGAAGACGATTACGAACTTGAATTTGATGTAAGAGATACAGATAATAGTGGTACAGCAACAATTACAATGGATACTTACCGCGCAGGAGATGGAACAGAAGGATATACCGTTGACCAAGTATTCAAAGCAGGAGATGAAGGTACAGAAATAGAAAATTCACAAACAAGCTTACCAGCAGTATCTGGTCCATTTGCGACTGGTCTCTATACAATGGAGTTATCCGTTAACAACCAAGATACTGATATGGGTACACTCTATGTTACAGACCGAGCATCTGAAGAGATTAACACATGGGTAATGCCAATGGATAAAGCTCCAACAATGGAGAATGTAGAAGAATTCGGTACGCAGCAGGATAAAGTTTCATTAAACGATAAATTTGTTGTAGAAGTTAAGGCATCTGGTCTTTATTCTGATACACTTCTTACAAATAATACTACAGGAGCAGACCTTGTTGACCACTACGAACGTACGGACGCACATGGTCTAACAGATACATTACCAGAACTTGGTCTTCACATTACAGAAACAGATAGTGATAGACATTCAGAAGCAACACGACTCAAACTAGAAGAAGCAGAACATGTTGAAGTTGTTCCAGAAGATGACACGTTCTACGTGTTCTTCAATACTGGTGATGATGACATATATGATACATTCGATAGTGATTTCGATGTGAACAAAGAAACGGAATTCGATGTTGACTTAAATATCACAGAAGATTACAAATACGTTGACGATGATGCAGATAATGAAAGTGCAGACTTATACGAATCTGTTGAATTTGTTGAACGTGTTATTGTAACGAATCTTCCAAGTGTAGTTGTAGATGAAGAAACACTTGAAACGAAACACGGTCTTGCAGCAGTAGAAAATTCAACAGTATCCGGTTACACAAACATTGCACCATATACAACAGGTATTGATGTTATTGTTAGAACCGCAGATTCTGAGTCACAAGAAATAGAATCTGAATTCTTCTCAAACAGCGTTGAAGTTACAGAAGAAGGTACCGTATCCACACAATTTGACCTATCTAATATTGATGTAGATAGAGCAATGGAACTTCAATTTAGACCGGTTGACGCTGATTACAGAGAGGCTGTAATGATGGAAGCAGATGTTCCACCAGAAATAGCTAACTTCGGTTCAGATGATACTCCAGTTACAGAAGGTAATGAAGTTGGATTTAATCTAGAAGTTAACTCAACAAATCCAGATTCACTTAATTACCAATGGGACTTCGGTGACGATGAAGGTACATCGGCACAGTCCTCCCCAGCATATGTATATGATTCACCGGGAACATATACGGTAACTGTAACTGTTACAGATTCGGCTGGACAGTCAGATAATGCTACAACAGAAATTGTTGTTGAAGAAGCTCCAAACGAGCCACCAACAATTGAACAAATCATCAGTCCAGATTCCGCTGAAGTTGGAGATGATTTAACCTTTACAGCAATAGCATTTGATGATTCAGACTCGAATAATCAATTACAATACACATGGGACTTTGATGATGGTTCAACAAGTGCAGGAATCAGTACAACGCAGTCGTATGATTCAGCAGGAACCTATGATGTAAGCGTAACTGTAACGGATTCAAACGGTGAATCCACACAGCAATCGAAAACTGTACAAGTCACAGACCCAGATGCAGGAGAAAATGAAACGGATTCAGGTCCATATGACTTTACAATCACAGCAGCAGATGCGAACACCAGTGAAAGAATCCCCGGTGTTTCTGTAACTGTTAGTCAAGAAGGTGAAACAATTGAGACGGTAACCACAGATGGTAACGGTATTTCAGTTGTTGAACTTGAAAACGGAGAGTACAATGTTACGGCGTCTGTTGATGGATATGAAACTCGTGAAAGCGGAACGTTCATTGACGGTGAAGCTAATGAACTTCAGCTTGATATGACAGCAGAAGGTGGCGAAGAGGAAGAAGACCCAAGCCAGCCCGGTTTCGGTGTCATATTAGCAGCAATCGCAATGATTGCAGGTAGCATGATTGCTTACAGACGTAAAGACTAAGCAGTATTGAACAAATTTTTTAAGAAATAATTTTTTTATAATCTATTCAGCTACGTAGAGTATTTTGTATTAGAATCATCTGTAATACCTAATTCTTCTTTAATACTATCTACTTCTTCTTTTGTTGTTCCTTCTGGCTTTTCGAATTTATCCTTTTCTTCGATTACATAGTTGATATTTTTAGGTTGACCAGAAAAGGAACGAACAGAACCGTTATGCAATTCTTTTTGTTCTTCGATTATATCCTGCATAACTTCAGGCATATCTGAGGATGTACGTTCATTAAATCCAACATCCTTAAATAGTTCATGGTTTTTATGTGGGAATGTGAAAACCTGTTGATGCCCACTGTTTTGTGCTTTTTTAGCCAATTCAACGAGAAGAAGACGACCTTGTTCTTTTGTTGCTCGGTCAAGAACGACAAAATTAGTAATTTCGACGTATTCTGTATCATCTACAATGTTTCGGTGATATTGAATACATCCAAATCCAATCCGTTCATCTGTTTTATCATTTGTCGCTACAATAAAATCTTCTGGTCTAAATGAGTCATGTTTTACATTCTCATTAGATAGTTTTCCTAACATCCACGCTTCGTCATCCGTTCTAGCATCTCGTGTATTAATCATAGTTATATTATATTAGTATATTAGTCGGTTTGTTTATTTGTATTATACAGCTTCACATATGTATAGTACACCCTTTGTAAAAAACCTTTTGATAAAGATTTATATAATTTGACTTACACACGGAAAGACTAATACTCATAAAGGTATAAATATATTACATATGAATTCGAAAATTAAGCAAATATTTATTGGACTTTTTATAAGTATGATTGTACTGTCCATAAGTATTGGTGGTGGTTTATATTTAACAGGTAATATTGAAATCTCAGATATAATTTCTGATAGTGATGATAAGAAAAATTCTTCAGAAGTTAAGTTAATAAATTCAACATTGGATTCTTCAACAATAGCAGAAGAATCTTTGCAAAGTGTTGTGACAATATACTCTGGACAAAATGAAGGTATAAAATCTCAAGGAACAGGATTTGTTTATGATAACGGTTATATTATGACAAACCATCACGTTATAGATGGCTCTAATGAATTATATATTAAATATAATGGCGGTACATGGACAGATGCAACTCTGGTCGGTTCTGACGAATACACAGATATAGCCATACTAGAACCGCAAAATTTCCCTTCATATGCCGAATCATTAACGCTCATGGAAGATATACCTGTTAGAGGCAACCCCGTTATAGCATTAGGTTCTCCTGTTGGTTTAAGTGGGAGTGTTACAACAGGTATTATTAGTGGGACTAACAGAGTTATGAGCACAGAAACAGAATTCACTATTCCAGATTCCATCCAAACAGATGCTGCACTTAATCAAGGTAATAGTGGTGGACCATTAGTAATGACTAATACAGGAAAAGTTGCCGGAGTTAATACAGCTACAGAAGGAGAAAATATTGGTTTTGCAGTTTCAGCAAGATTAGCAGATGCTATGGGCCAAAGTATAATTGAAACAGGCGACCACGAACATTCTTACGTTGGTATTAGAACAATAGAATTAAGTCCAATAGTTAATATACAAGATGACATAGATGTTGAAAAAGGATTACTTGTTGAAGAAGTTGTAGATGGTTCTCTTAATGATGGTGTATTACGCACGCGAGAAGATGCAGATTTACCGGATGTAATCGTTGGAATTAATGGAAACGATATTCACACTAATGAAGGATTAACAAGTTATCTTATGCGTGAAACGACACCGGAGGATACGGTTAATTTAGACGTATATCGTAATGGTACAGTACAAAATGTTAATATTGAACTTGGTTCAAGATAGACAATAATATATATTTTCGATTAATATAGAAAGTTTAAACAGGGTAGAGATACTACTTACTATTATGAAATTTAGTGATTTTGTTGACGTTGCAGATGAGATTAATAATGAAAGTAAAACAACCGTTATAGTAGAATATGTATCGGAATTGTTTTCTACAGTAGACGATGATTCCTTAGAAATCGTCCCTAGATTTATACAAGGTGAAATATTTCCGGCATATGATGAACGTAAAACACGTATTAGTACGTCATTAATGCGTCAGGCTATTTCCGAAGCAACAGGTGTAGAAGAAGATAAAATTAAATCATCCATGACAGATGTTTCTGATATGGGTGAATTGTTTGACAAGTTCAGTATCAATTCAGATTCTGGGCAACAGCAATTAGGTTCTCCATCAATTACTGTTACAGAAGTATATGATGTACTTTCCTTAATTGCAAATACGTCTGGTTCTGGTAGTCAAGCTGTTAAGGTTAATTATCTTGTATCATTAATGTTAAAATGTTCTCCAATTGAAGCAAAATATCTTACGAGATTAATCCTTGGAAATATGAGTATTGGTGTAGGTTCGGGTACAATTCGAAAAGGTATTTCAGAAGCCCATAATATTCCAGAAGATAATATTGAACGTGCATTAATGCTTACAAATGATGCTGGAAAGGTACTTAAAATTGCCTCAGAGAACGGTAAAGAAGGGATAGATGATATTGATTTATCTGTATGTGAAATTCCATTACTATCTATGAAAGCTGGTAATAGTACGCCATTGGATGCAATGAATGAAATGGACTCTGATATTGTATATGGTGAATATAAATATGATGGATTCCGTATTCAGGCACATAAAAAAGGTGATGAAATTAAATTATATACACGAAATCTTCAGGATGTTACTTCTTCACTCCCAGATATTGTTGAAGTTATTCAGGATAATATAGATATACACACGGTTGTTCTTGACGGTGAGATTGTAGGTTATGAGTCAACCGATTTCAAACAACCTTTAACATATCAAAAAACGCAAAAGAGAATCCGTAGGAAACATAATATTGAAGAAATGATTGAAGAAATTCCTGTTAAACCACATTTCTTTGATATATTGCACCACGAAGAATACGGACTCCAGCTTGATGAGCCATATGAACGAAGATTGCGTGTACTATCTAATGTTTGTTCAAAAGATATCCGTTCACGATGTGTAAAATGTTCATCTGTAAGTGATATTCAGAAATTAATGTCTGAAGCAGATGATGATGGGCATGAGGGTGCAATGATTAAACACCCACAGTCAAATTATGAGCCAAATTCGCGTGGAAAGAAATGGCTTAAATTAAAACCCGAAGGTGAAACAATTGATGCGGTTGTAGTAGGAGGAGAATATGGTGATGGACGACTTTCCGACTTTATCTCTTCATTCGAACTTGCAATCTGGGATAAAGACACTGATGAACTTGTAAAGATTTGTAATGTTGGTAATGGCGTTAGTGATGAATTGTTGGCCGAGTTAACAAAAACATTTGAAGATGAAATAATTGAAAAAGATGGACGCGTGGTAAAAATTAGACCTACACATGTGGTCGAAGTAAGGTTTGAAGAAGTACAGACCTCACCTGAATTTAGTAGTGGGTATAGTCTTCGTTTCCCCAGAGTTGTTCAAATGAGAGATACAAAATCCGTAGATGATGCAGATTCTGTGGAAAAACTAAAGAATATTGCTAAATCGTTATAATATTGCTGTATGCGAAATCATTTAGTGTAATATTATAATTCATACTTGATGGATATAAATTTACCAAGTAAATTGGAGACTAATAATACATATTTAAATCCAATTCATGACTCTAGCGTAAAACACGTATATGATATGTTTGATAATACAGGAAATGAAGAATATAAATATATATCTATAGAACCGGTAGATACAATGTTGGATGCTGAGAATTTTATTACGAATTGTGAAAATGGGTGGATGAATAAAGAAAATGCATTATATCTTATTTATATTAAAGAATCTAATGAACCTATTGGATTTACCGGTTTTTGGAATATAGAAGCAAGTAAAAAACGTTGTGAGATAGGTATATTTATTTCAAAGTCACATTGGGGTTCAGGTTATGCAACAGAATGTCTAAAGTATTTACTAAATATAGGTTTTATCGATTTAGATATGAGTGTAATCCGTGGAATAACAAGTGTAAAAAATGATAATGCTATAGCTGTGTGTGAAAATGTGTTTGAAAAACCACCTGACAGTATTTTACCTAATGAAATTATAACAAAAGAAAATGTTAGTGACGCATATCAATTTTATCTTCGACGCGAAGATATCATTTCTCCAACGAATTTATAACTATTGTATTATATATTATATATGAATGATTACATGGGAATATGTTCTCGGTTTTATATTGTTGTATACAGTTCTCGCAACAATTGTACAGAAAAAAGATTGGATTCCAGATTCATTTAGTATATGGGGTCCTATATTAACAATCAGGTCAGAAATAGGATTAGATACTATAGAATCATTAGCTAATAGATATTATAAATTTTGGGTTCCATGGGGTACATTAGGTGTTTTTGCTTCAATAGTAACAGCATTTGTTGGTGTATTCTTCGTCGTCGTATCTGTATTTGGTGTTATTATGCAGCCAAATGAAGTTACTATCCAAGGTCCCACAGATATGATTGTAATACCCGGCGTTAATAGATTTTTACCACTATCTGCTGGGCCTGAAATATTACTAGGTTTAATAATTGGTATGGTCGTTCACGAAATGGGTCATGCTATTCTTTGTCGTGTTGGAGATATAAATGTTAAATCAACTGGTGTTATTTTGGGAGCTTTAATTCCCTTAGGCGCATTTGTTGAACCGGATGAAGAAAGTTCTGAAAAAGCAACATTAAAAGCACAACTTCGAATGTATGCAGCAGGAATAATGAATAATTTTGCTATTTTTGCTCTTTCCATAATCGGGTTATTTTTGATAGTATCATTGTTAATATCACCAGCACCCGGAATTGGCGTGTCAAATGTTCTTGGTGATTCACCAGCAGAAAGAATGGATATTTCTGATGGCGATAGAATCACAGGAGTTAATAATGAAACGATAACATCACAAGAACAATTCTTATCATTACTTGAAGATGATGCAAATACACTCACAATAAATGAAGAAAAAGTTGTTAATATTGAAGGTAGTGCATATGTCACTAAAGTTCCAGATGGTTTTGACCTAAAACCTAAAGATACGATTCGAGAAGTAAATGGTAATAGAGTTAATTCCCCGTCTGAGCTAAGAACGAAAATGTTATCTGTAGAAGATAATTATGCTACGCTTACGCTTGAAAATGGAAATGACGTAGAATATCCTGTAGGTGCATATATTACATCAGAAAAACGTACAGGATTGATGGAAGATATGAATCTGAGTACTGGTGAATCAACATTTGTATTTTCCGTTAATGACGTTAGAGTATATGATGGACAAAGCTTAATAAACGAATTTAATAATACAGAATCAGCTAATATAACTTACTTAGATAAAAATGGAGATGTCGTAACGAAGACTGTAAGTGTTGATAGTGGAGATGATTCAGCCGTTATTAGTTCTAATATTAGTAGTTTAAGTACATCATTACTTGGTGTTAACATATATCCTGCAGAACAGTTCTATAATCTTCTAACTCCAGCAGATTCAATTATAGGTAATTTACAGAATGTATTGGGTTTACTTCTATTACCGTTAGCTAGTTTAACTCCGGGTATTGAATCAAACTTCCCCGGTTTCACACCTTATATACAAAACTTCTATGTAATGTCTGGTGTACCAGAATTTTCTGTAGGGGGATTATACTTCACAGCTAATGTGTTCTTCTGGACAGCGTGGATGAACTTTAATTTAGCTATATTTAATTGTATACCGACATTCGCCTTAGATGGTGGTCATATTCTTCGTGCTTCATCAGAAATGGCTCTTCAGAATCATATTAGTGATGTAAATATTTCACGAATAGTAAAAATTATAAAAGGTATCCTACTTGCCTGTTTATCAGCTATTTTCTTTGTGCCAATTATATTGTAAAGGCACTAATGTTTATATCCTATCATATAATATTTATTATATGAATATTTCAAGAGATTCTATAAACAAAATTAAAAATTTAGTTCAACGTTTTACAACAAATACACCTATTCTCTGTGATGAACATATTCCAGATGGTTTACCTATTGATAAACCAAATTCTTTAGGTGATTTAGAAAGTACACATCCATCTGAAAGATTTCAAAATATTGTTCAACAAGAAGTAAATATAAAGAAAAATTCTATAGGTACTACAGAAGAAGTATTAGAACATTGTATAACAAAAGAACTACGAGATTTATTTGAATCAGAGTATTATGCACAAGGTGATGAAAGAAGCTGTATAAAGTGTTACAAAGGGCGTGTAGAAACCGAAGGTGATTTACCTATACGAATGGTCGTTCCAGAGAGGTATGATGATATAAGTACCTTATAAGAAGTCATCAAGTCCAGCTTGATTATCATCTTCTCCCTCATCTTTCTCATCTCCCTCATCTACGGATTGATTATCCGTATCATCTTCAATTTCAGGCTCTGTTATAGTATCTGTATCATTTTTGGTTGATTCTTGTTCATCTCTTATATTCATAAGAGATTCTTCTGGTGATTTTATTTCAAATTCTTGTTTGATTTCTTCAGCATATTCAACAATGCTCTGAACCTTATTTGTTGTTTTTCCACTTCCTGTTATTTCTGCAACTTCACTTGCATCCATATCATACCATGATGCCATTTGAACTGTTAATTCACGCGGTTTACAGTAAGGAACCATAGCAGACAAGAATGGGATAATATCCATTCGTACAGTTTGAATACTACTACCTGATTTAGTTGCAATTCTTCCTAACAGTTCTTCAGATACACCTTTTTTAGTGTGCCATTTTGGTGGTTGCCATCTAGTCCAACCACCCTTTTTACCATCTCGTGCGCTCGCTACACCTGCGGTAAGTTCATCATTAGCATACTTCCAATATTTATAATTCTGGGTTTTCCTCGTTCGTGACAACCAAATATCTGCTTTTGCTAAATTATCTAATCCTCTTGTTAATTCTTCTTCGCTATATTTTCTAGGAAGATTTTCATTTACCCAACGAAATATTTCTTCCGGTGTCATATCTAATTTTCTAGCTTCTTCTTGAGCATCTTTTACATCACCTGTTTTTAATAAAAAGTCAAGGAAGGGAAATATTGCGGTATCTTTATCTCGTTCATCAACATTTACTTGAGATATTCGCAATTCATCTTTTCCAACAGCATTTTTCTGTAAATCATTAATTGCGGCCCGCAAGTCACCTTTAGAATTCTTAGCAATTTTCTTCAATGAATATACATCATAATCTATATTTTTATCTTCACAAATATCACGTAGTGCTTTAGCAACTTCTGTTTCATCAATGGCTTTAAATTCAATACCTTCTGTTGCATTTCGTAATCCTCTTGTGAGGTCATAATAATCATTTGCAATTAGTATGATTGGTTGGCTTGAATTCTTAATCGTTTTTGTGATTGCACCTTTACCACCACGGTCTGAATTGCCGTGGAGGTTATCTGATTCATCAAGAATTATTAATTTTCTTTTTTGTCCTGTTAAACTTGCTGTTTTAGATGATTCTCCTGCAATACGATTAATTATTTTACCTGTTCTTTTATCGCTTGCATTCATCTCCATTACTTCCCATCCTTTATCTAATCCAAGAGCGTGAGCAGATGTAGTCTTTCCAAGCCCCGGTGGGCCATAGAGTATTACGGGGTCTGAATCTTCAGACCAATTATCAGCCCATTTTTTTAACTTACTAATTTGATTACTATTTCCAACCACATCTTGGAGTGTGTTTGGTCTATATTCTGATGTCCACGGCATGTTCTTGGAGTATTATAAGAACTAGATACATTTAATACTATGGTTTAAAAATGATATTGTAAATTTATTTTACAAAAATAAGTAAGATATTTATTTGTTCGAACTATAGTATATAGTAACAATGATGCATTACGTTGTCGTTTGTCCAGATAAATATTGTAGAGGTATATCTATTTTAAGTAAGAAAACGAAGACACCAAGTTGTAGAACATGTAATAGTTCATACCCATGGGAAAAATTTAAGATACCATATGAATCAGAGAATCATAATGATGCAATTGCTGCTAGAACACAATTATTAACTAAACAGAGTGATTCTGGGCCAACATTTGATGAAATACGTGAACAAGGTGGTTTAGATGAACCAGATAGAGCATATCCAGAAAAAGATAATACAGATGATGAAGATAATAGGTCACCAAAAGAAATAGTTTTAGATGCTGTAGATAATCAAGAAAATTCAACTATGGAGAACGTCGTTAAATTATCAGTTGAAGACGGTTTAGATGAAGATAAAGCAAGGAGAATTATCGAAAGAACTCTTCAAAAAGGATATGCAATTCAAAATAACGGTATTATAAAACTTATTTAAGTAAATTATTTTGTTTAATATTAAATTTTTAAATGTATTTACTACTTATATTAATACAATTACATTAAAAAATACGTTTTTTAGATTAGAAAATTACCTATACTAATCCATAATTCCGTCGCCCATAACAGTATATGTTGTTTGGCCGTCAGCAAGGTTTGGTGCATCCTCTAGCATGAACACTTTCTTGTCACCTTTTCCTTCACGAAGTTTTACTCGGAATGTACTTCGGTGAGCGATAACATTACCACCAGCGGGTTTCGTTGGGTCACCAAAGAACTGGTCTGGATTACTCATAACCTGATTTGCAATGAGAACCGTTGCTTCATTTACGGTCGCAAATTCAGTAATATCATCAATATGTTGAGTAAGCTTTTGCTGTCTTTGTGCGAGCTTCCCACGTCCAATATATTCTGCACGGAAGTGGCTAATAATTGAGTCAACAATAAGAAGACCAACAGGGAAATCCGTATCTCGATATTCTTCAACAATTTCCTTTGCTTTCTTAACCATCATCAATTGCATATTCGTATTCCGGGCTGTCGCATTATGTATACGACTTAAGAATATCTCACAAATTTCCTGCATTGCATCTTCATCATCTGGCGTTCCATCTACACCATCTCTATCCATACAAGCTTGAATTACTTCATCATCTAAACCGTGAACCATTTCCATAATTCGCTCTGGTCGATATGAATCTTCCGTATCAATAAATACGGCCCGTTTACCTGTTCCACCATGTTCTGGAGGAAGTTGAACATTTACAGCCATTTGGTGGGTGAACTGCGACTTCCCAGCTTTGTGTTGTCCGAATAATTCTGTAATCGCTTGTTCTTCAAAACCACCCTTCATAATTTCGTCAATTTCATCATGTCCTGTGGTTATTTTACCTATGTTCTTACGCGCTTCAAGAGCTTCATTTCCATTTGTGAATCCACCAATATCTGCGGCCTCACGAGCAGCATTAATAATAGATTGTGCCTTACTGTCACCTAGACTTGTATCTGCTGTTAGTTGTCCTACACCAGCAACAGCTATATCTTGAAATCTAGTAAATCCTGCATCTATGAGGTCGTCTGCGGTGGCCGGACCTACGCCCGGTAGTTTTGATAAGTCATCAGTCATTGTGCATCCTGTACTATACATCGGGGTTACTTATATGTTTGGAATAGATAAATATAAAACACATAATATCAGATATATTTTTAAAATTAAGTATATTAATTATTAAGTACGTATATTTCTGAATCGCAATAACAAATTTTACCACAATCTGGACAAAAGTTATCATCTTGTTCTTGTTTACTTTCTTTAAGCCACGTATTTTCTATGGATGAAATTAAATCAAAATTTAATTTTTTAAATATTAAAGAACTATCAGGTTCTTCAGAACGACGCCAAGCACGAGAAATTGTAGGTTGTGAAAGATATTTTAAGCATTCTTTTGTTAATTTAGTACCTATACCATATCCTCGATACTCAGGTTCTACAGCAATCATCTTTAATGTACTATTTATATTTTCATTTATATTAATCATATCTGTATATTCGGAAGAATTGTAACCACACACAAAACCTATAATTTCTTTATCTAATTTTGCTACTAATAAAATAGATTCAGAAATATCTGTAGGTATTATGTTTTTTGCGTACGTTTCACTACACCATTATATACAATATCATATGCTTTAGAATTATAATATTCATTTTCTGAAATTTGTTTTATATTTATATCCATGTATTTATTATTATAGTAATAGGTTATATAATATGGCCTTTTTATATATTACTTTCAATCAAATTGATTAGTTGATTAATATTTTATATATCAAGTTCTTTTCTTTCATAATTCTGTGAATATGTACATTCCCAATATTCATCTTTAAAAACCACACCATTGAATTTTATTTTATTTTATTTTTATATATTGGAATAACGTGTACATACAAATGAGAACAATCATTTCAGATGATAGAATAATTATATAAATCAGGTGAAAAAGTGCTATCCAAACCATCATTAATATCTTTAAAAACGTCTTCAAAATAGTTATTCTATTTCATTAGGCGTAATATCTGCAATATTTGTTATATGTCCATCATGAAAAACAATCACACTACGTCCTATGTAATATTGGTCATCAACAAATAGTTGTAAGTCTCAATTTTTGTACGATTTTATTGACGAATATTCAAATTTGTTATTACAAAATAAACAATCATCATTCATATTATATATTTTAAATAAAATAATATAAAACTTATCTGTTATTATATAATAAATTTTAAATATATTTAAAACAGTGAATTATATGTTATTTAATACATTAAAACTAAATACAATACAAAAATAATTTGTATTTTTTATTATATATGTGTGTAATATAATCTATGATACTTCGTTTTTTAAAAATATATTAACATATTTCTCGTTTTCCGATACCCTTTTGTAGTTCTAAACACTATACTAGTTACACGAAAATTAAGGGATTATAATAAATCATTTACCCCCTTAGTGAATAAGGTGAATACAGACAAATGAGTGAACAAAATATAACAAACACAGAAAATTTTAGTATAGATGAAGTTGAACTACCAATTAAGCGCGTTACCGGCGATACTCTTGAAGAAACATTAAATGAAAATACATATAATAATATTCTTCCAGCACGTTATCTTAAGAAAGATACAAATGGAGATGTGGTGGAATCACCTGAAGATTTATTTGACCGTGTTGCATCTAATGTCGCACTAGCTGACGCTGTTTTTAATACAAATGAAGCAGGCTTTACAATTGAGGCAACACCTCTAGATATTAAACCTGAAGCTAGCACTAACCGTCGTCGTGATTTATGTGACGAAATATTCGGACCAGAAATCGGTCTAGCTGATGAATCTGCAACCGTTGAAGTTACAGATTCGAATATTATTGCATTTGCGTATAGTACAATCGTGCCAAAACTTCCAGAAGAATTACGCGAAAAAGTAGAGAGAACACGAGACGAATTCCATGAAGAAATGATAACACTCGGATTTATGCCAAACTCACCTACATTAATGAATGCAGGTGATGATTTCCAACAACTTTCCGCATGTTTTGTTGATTCTCCCGAAGATGATATAGATGATATTCATCAGACTGAGAAAGAAGCTGCTAAAATCTTTCAATCAGGCGGTGGAATGGGCTATGCTTTCTCTCGATTACGACCGTATGGTGACCGCGTAGGCTCAACAGGAGGTATTGCATCCGGTCCTATTTCATTCATGCGTACATTTGACCAGATGTGTGAAACGATTGCTCAAGGAGGAAAGAGACGGGGTGCTCAGATGGCTATTCTTAATGTGGAACATCCAGACATTGTTCAATTTATTCACGCGAAGAATAAGGATGTATCTCTCGCACAATCTCTCCGATTAAATGACCCGGATGACTTTACACACAACAGTTTCGGTGAAGCTCTTGAAGAAGCAAGAGAACTCGTAGAAAAAGATGAAAATGGTATTGAACGTGTAGCAAAACATCTTCGTAATGCAGCAGAAGGTCACTTGTCTAATTTCAATATTTCTGTTGGTATTACAGATGCGTTTATGGAAGCTGTACAGAACGACGAGGACTACGCCCTAATTAACCCACGAACAGACGAACCGTATATAGCCAACCCAGAAACAAAAGACTTGTACAGTTGGTTTGGACTTGGTGACTATGTTACTGTTGGAGAACCGTTAGAGATTCCAGCACGAGAAATTTGGGAACGTATTGTTAGTGGTGCTCACGGAAATGGTGAACCCGGAATGATTTTCCTTGACCGTGTAAATGATATGCATTCATTCGATACAGATGAACACCCAGAACATGAAATATTAGCTACAAATCCATGCGGAGAACAGCCGTTAGAGGAGTATGAGGCGTGTAATTTGGGGCATATTAACCTTTCAACAAGTGTTGCTGAAGACGCACCAGATTGGCGTATATTCAAAGAAGAAAATGACGGTTCATTAGAAGAACAAGTTGAAGCATACCTAGAAGAAGCCGTAGATTGGGATGTGTTAAACCGACGTGTTGAACGAGGGACACATTTCCTTGAAAATGTTGTCACTATGTCCGACTTCCCTGTTGATAAAATAACCGAGAAAGTAGATGCAAATCGTAAGATAGGTCTTGGTATTATGGGTCTAGCTCAGATGTATATACAAATGGGTACGAAGTATGGTTCTGACGAAGCGAATGAAATTATTCGTCAATTAATGCAACATATTAATTTCGAATCAAAGAAAGTATCTCGTGAAATAGCGACGGGAAATAACAAATTTGCAGAGAGAGGTTCATTTGACAATTGGCATAAATCAAAATATGCAAACCCAACAGACTATGAAGAATGGTTTGAGTACCATACAGGAGAAGATGCTGAAGATTGGGCTGATGGTTACCCTGTAAGAAATCACAATACAACAACAATTGCTCCGACAGGGACAACTAGTATGATAGGTGATACTTCGGGTGGATGTGAACCTATATTCCAAGTTGCATACTATAAAAATGTCACACAGGATGTTCAGGGTGATGAAATGTTAGTCGAATTCGATGATTATTTCCTACGTGTATTAGAGGCAAATGATATTGATGTAAAAGCCGTTAAAAAAGAGGCACAAAAGCAAATGGAAAATAATGTATTCGAAGGTGTAGATTCATTATATTCTGTACCAGATGCTATAGGTGAATTATTTGTTGTAACAAGCGACCTTGCTTCTGAAAAACACGCCAAGGTACAGTGTGCGGCTCAAGAAGGTATAGATAGTGCGATTTCAAAGACCGTTAATGCGCCGAATGATGCAACCGTAAAAGATGCTCAAGAAGCATTTATGCTCGCATACGAACTTGGTGGTAAAGGCGTTACATATTATCGAGACGGAACACGTTCTAAACAAGTTCTTACGACACGAAAAGATAATATGGAAGACGCAGACGAAGAAACACTTGTTGAAACTGTTCAACAAAAACTCGATGACGGTGATATTACACCATCTGAACTTGGAATACAGACATCTGAAATTGGTTCATCTAGTCAACCAAAGAAAAGACCTAAGAATCTTAACGGACCTACTACAGAAATTAATACCGGATACGGTGACTTACTTGTTACGATTAATGAAACCGGTCAAGGTGAACCGTTTGAAGTAATTGCTAATATCGGTAAGTCCGGTGGATATACAGAATCATTCACGGAATCTACAGCGAGACTTATTTCACTATGTCTTCGATGTGGTGTTGACCCAGAAGAAATCGTTGGTCAAATAGATGGCATCCGTTCACCAAAGATTTCGTGGGATGAAGGCGACCAAGTATTCAGTGTTCCAGATGGAATATCTCTTGCAATGCGTAGATATCTTGATAGTTCATCAGATTATAGTACTTCCGAAGTATCTGAAGTTGTTGAAGAAGATGAAAACGTAGAAATTGATGATTCTACGGAACCTATAACAAAAGGACAAGAAGATGTAATTAAGAACGGAGAAAATCCTGAATGTCCAGAATGTAGTAGTCTATCACTTTACTTCTCAGAGGGTTGTAAAACCTGTGAATCATGCGGCTGGTCAGAGTGTTAGAGTAGTAAACATTTTTATCGAATTTATTTTTGCGTTAAACTATCTATAATATAATAACATTA
>Ga0075134_100256_pt1 | contig 24766 bp, 29 predicted proteins | sample AntRauMetaRauer3_FD_69803 | JGI IMG/M metagenome (GOLD analysis project Ga0075134, IMG submission 69803) | Saline lake microbial communities from Rauer Lake, Antarctica, in enrichment culture - Antartic Rauer Lake 3 Metagenome Rauer3 | ecosystem: Environmental > Aquatic > Non-marine Saline and...
GCCCAGCCATCGAGAACCCATACACGATGTTAGAGCGGGATACATGGTGGGCCGACGGCACAATCGACAAGCAATTTGCACCACTGTGGATTCGCTTCGGCCTTGGCGGCGCACGCGAGTCAGACGAACTCCGAATCGAAGACTAACAACTCAATGAGGAACACCTAACGATGTTTTGGCAGTACGAATCGAGCGACGAAAACGGGTGGGAGTACCACACCGGCGACGGCGGCGGCAACGTCCGCATCCTGAACGGCGAGACGCCGAACACCCAGTGGGGCAACGGCGCGGTGTCGTTCGGCCCACTCAGAATCTCACCGTGGGAGTCGACGACCGTAGTGATCGACGACCTCAGTTTCGACGTACTCGACGAGGATTCGGTGATCCCGTTCTTGCAGTCGGCAAGCGGGATGCCCACACAGTCGACCGCGGCTGCTGGCACACTCGCCTTGCCCTTCCTCGCCGAAGTCGAAGACGAAGACTCTGAAACCCAAACACCGCTCACCCGACGCGATATGATGATCGCAACCGGCGTTGGCGTCACGGCGGCCACACTTGGCACCGGAACGGCGACCGCCCAAGACGACGATTCGGGCGAGGACCAACCACTCGACAGTACGCGGTATGTCGCCGAGTTCGAGCTGGCCGAATCGACTCGGGGCATCCAGATCGGCATCGACGACCGCGTCGACCAGTTCCTGCCGGTCGGTGAGAAGTACTACGTCGAACTCGATGGCTCAGTGGTCGACTCGTTCAAAACCGGCGAGAACGACTCGGCACGATTCACTATCGGGCCGGGAATCACGGGCCGTGTTCGCGTCGTCGCCGAAGACGGCGTGAGTCTCTGGCGCAAGATTCTAGCCGACTTTTCGAGTGGCGAACCACTGACTTACACGTTCAACCTCGAACAGCCAGTCGCCGCCCGCGACCGTGGCACAGAGATCACAATCACCGACCAGCCGATTGTCGTTGACGCCCTGCGGGATGCAGGCGAGGACGAAACAGTCCTCAAGATCAACGACACGACGATCTCGAATCTCAAAGACGGCTCATCCTCGCGAGGAAACTGGTACCTCCGCGACGAAACCGCACTCGTCTACGAGGTCGGCGTCGACGCGCCGGATTCCAGTGTGGTCGAACTGACGATCAACGCTGGCTGGCGCGACAGTATCGACGCGCGCATCGACGAACTGCTGTGACGTATCGCCTACTGACCACACCTGATAACACACACTCACACACTCATGTCAGAACCATCAATGACTGCCGTCACCGCCGACGGCGAACCGACCACTGGATACATCAACAGCCTCGGGATCACGCCCGACGGCGAACTCGAAACAAGCGCGACTGGCGGTGGCGGCGACGGCCTCTCGGCCGCTCAAATCGCGGTCATGTCGCCGAACGCCACGCCGATCAGCGCGGGCACGCTCGAAGACCAAGCATCCCTAGAGATCACACACCCCTTGCAGGCAGGCGAGACGCTCGAAGTGTATGCGTGGGGGACGTATCTCTCCGATGGGACTCGGCCGGGAGGGTTGGGCTGTCGACTCCTTGATGGCAGTGATACGATCCGCGGCGAAGAAGCGACGACCTACAATAGCTCAACAGACACGCCGGTCGCGTCCTACGAAAACAGCGGCAGTAGCATCGAGATCGTCAAACTACAGGCCTTCAACGACACTGGCGGCCCACTCGCCGAAGCCGACGGCGACAGTGTGGGGGCGACGTTCAGCTACGTGGTGGTCTAAATGCGGGGGCCAACAGTAGGCGGCCGTGGGCCGACGGTGAGCGCGCGGGGCGTAGACTACGCTGCTATACCCGACGCGGCAGTCTATCGTTGGACACTGGATGACGTTTCAAGCGGTACTGTGACTGACTCAATCCGAAATGCCGATGGAACTGTAAACGGCGTCACCTCTGTTTCTGGAAATTACCAAGGAGGATCTGCGGGACAGGGAGACGGTTCGTCGGCAGATATTGTGATCCCTGCGGCTGATGTCGACTCGGACGGGGCTGTGTTCAACGCAGGTATATCAATCGGTTTTACTATAGATGGCTATTCGGCACCCTCAAATACCGAGGCGGCTGTTGGGAATCTAACAAGCGTCAACAACCAAGAAGGCATATCATGCCAATTTAACCGCAACACTGCCGGAGACATTGAATTTGCCCGCGGGGATGCGTCAAACGGTGGTCCGTTTGTTGCTTCACAATCCGCAGTTATCACAGATATCTCAAAATATCGTATATTTATGGGTATTGGATCGGGCGGGTCAGAATCCGATGTCCGACTATTTGCTGATTCGTCGGAATTGTCGACAACAACCACGTTATCAGGGACAGCCAGTAATTTCACTGGTTTTACCGATGATTTGAGATTGTTCGCAACCACAGATGAAACAGGATCGGGGGATAGTTATGCAAACGCCATTATTGATGATGTTATCTTTTATGCAGCTGAGCCTACACCGACTCTCGCACAATCCGATTATGATCTCCAACCGTGGACGGCGTGATTCGGTCTCGCAGTATAGCAACTCAAATTACTGATACATAATCAAACTATGAAACACAAACCAATCCTCGTAGCCGTCGCGCTGGCGATTGCACTCCTCGCAGCAAGCGGGCCAGCCGCAGCCGATCACGGCTCAACACACGACATCGAACTGTACGGCACCGCAACCTACGTCGACGGCACTGCCGCCGCCAATCAACCAATCGCGCTCGTCGTCCCTGATGGCGATGGGACCTACACAACACTCGATTCGACGACGACCACTGCCGACGGCGAGATCGCCAACCAGTCGACGGGCGTCGGCACGCCACTGACGGCGACGGTCGCCAATGGCACCGATCTCCGCCTGCATCTCGCAGGGGATGATTCGACTGGTGAGTTCCCCGATGGCGAGCTCTACCGGATCACCAACCAGACGGGGACCTACCGCGTTGAGGCAGTCTTCGACACCGGCCAATCGATCTCACAGTACCACTCGGCGACACTCGAAACCGACACTGGTAGCGAACTCGCTCGCTGGGATGGGTCGGACTACGTGACGATCGAGCCCGAGCCGACACCCGAGCCCGAACCGGAACCCGAACCCGTAGAGTACTGGAATTACCCCAACGAGACCAGCGAGGACCAACTCGAAAACGGGACGGTCGACGAGGCCGACCAGAGCTGGTTTGATCGGATCTTCGGTAGCAGCGACGACCCCGATCAACCGAGCTGGTTCGACTTCGATAGTCTCTGGGACCGACTCCGCGGAGCGGCCTAAACCATTCATGCGCCACCACACCAACACCCTCAGATACACGGGCGGAGGCGTCCCACCGCCGCCCACCGCCCCGACTGACGCACCGCTCGCTAACCAACCCGTTCTCAAACCAACAACACACTATGAGTCGTAACTACACCCGACTACTGATTGTCTTCCTCGTCGCCGCCGTCGCAGTCCCGATGGCGATGGCCGGCGGGGTCGCCGCACTCGAAACCACCCAACCTGCCGACAGTAATGTCGGACCATCGGACCTCAACGACACTGCAACCATCGATGGGTTCAGTGCCTCCGACAGCGATTACTCCATCCTCGAACTGAAAACGCCAAGCGCGAACACGACCGATGCACTAACGGTCGACATCATCGCTGAGAACAACACGCACGCGAGCTACGACACCCTTGATGACGCATACACGCTCACCGAAGGCGTCGACACGAATGGCGATTCGACCACAGACTCGGATCTCCATACGTTCAACGTCTCGCACGCGGATCTCGAAACCGTGCCTGTAGAGGCCAACGGTCAGACCACGATCACGGTCGAGGTGTCCTACGAGTACACCGACGGCTCCTCGAACACCGGCACGGCTGACCTTTCGTTCGACGCCACACTCAACGCTACTGGTGAGCGAACCGTCCTCTACATCACCGACTCGAACATCGACGACGACTCGATGGGCGGCACAGTCTCGACGACCGACGTTGAACCGGCGTGGTACGACTACAACGGCGAGACGACCACCCAGTACGACCTCGACGACGAGCTGGCCGTCGACGGCGCAAACACCACGATTACCGCCTACTTCAACGGCGACGTGGCGAGTGCGTTTGAAGACCAACTCGATGAGGATGCCGAAAGCGGCGATCTCGTCCTGGGCCACACGCTGGCGACCGGCGAAGATGGCGACCTCCGCATGGAATTCCTCGATGAGACCAACGAGGATCTCGTCAACGACTCGGCGACCTACGGCGTCTACGACGATAGTTCGGACTCGCTGACTGTCGAGGTCGGTGACGAGCATTCGGATGCCAGCACGGTGTCTGTCCGTGCCGTGAGCGACGCGCCCAAGAACGTCGATGACGGGGACGCCTTCGAGAGCGCGGCCTACGCCGAGGCCTTCGCCGATGCCAACTTCGGCTTCGGCGATCTCGGCGTCATGTCGAGTTCCTTCGGCTGGGGTGGCGCACTGAGCGTCTTGACCTCGGACCTGCCGCTGATCGGATCGAGCGCACTGCTCATCTTCGGCGGCCGACGAATCAGTAGGGAGTAAACCATGCCTGTCACTGAATCAGTCGGCAAGAACCGTGTCTCGGCATTCTACCGCGTCGCGGCGTTTTTGCTGTGGATGTTCGTTCTCAGTTGGTCGACACTCACGATCGCGTTCGTGATCTCGGGCGTGTGGGCGGTGCTGAACTTCGCCTATATGCTGGTGCTCAACGACCAACTGATGTGGGGCAAAGCGTGGGCCAAGTCGACGCTCGCGTGGAATTACCAGTTCCTGTACTACGGCCTCGGACTCGATGAGTTCCCTGGCTGGATGGGCTGGATGCCCTAACCAGGAGCATCGTTCGCTAACTGACCGCCGTCGATAGATCGGCAACTCCCTCAGGAGTGTGGGTTCGACCCCCACCGACGGCCTTGCGCCCGGTACCGGGGCGTCTCGAAATACCGGACACAACGGCCCTCCGACGGCTGTCGGCTTTTCTCCGGCAGTCGTTGGATAGCTCACTGCACGCCCCTCTCTGCCACCCTTTTCGATACACAACATTATGACACCAAACAGACCAGACCGCGACCGCCGAGGCCGGTTTAAGTCTCGAACCAAATCTGACGCCGGGCATCAGGCCCACGAGTCGTTGTTCGGCACGCTATGGCGTCGATGCTACTGGTTCCTATACGACTCCTGGAGGTGGCTTCGGCCATGGTAGCTCTAAAACCACCACCGACGATCCGCCGACTCTCGAAGATCCTGGTGGCTGGCGTCGTCGGCTTCGTCGCCTTCCCCGGCACGCTGACGGCGACGACTGCCACCGTAGTCAGTACACAGTCGACCAGTCATCTTCTCACACCTGGCCCATACGCAGTCGTAGTTACACTCACGATCGCCCTGGCGGCCGCTGTCGCCGCCGTAGCCTACTACACGACCCAATCATAATGACACGTCACATCCCACGACTCACGACCCTCGCTGTAGCGACACTACTCCTGGTGGCGGCCTTCTCGACAGGGGCCGCCGCCCAGAGTAGCGACCAAAACCCAGTCGGCGAGCTGTTCACTGACGACGATGGTGATTCGGTCTCGCCGGTCGATGATCCACAAGCCTTCGTCACCACACTCCTGGATGGTGTCACGGGGGCTGGCAACGGACTCGCCGACCGGCTCTCCTACGAGACCGAACGACTCACCGGCACGGGCGAGACCACGGCGCTCGATACAGAAGCCAACGAGACGGTCGCCACGCTCAACGACAACGCCGGGGAGCTCACCGACCACCTCACGAATCAGACGACACTCGAATCGTCGCAACTTCATGTAATCGAGCTCACCGACGAGAACAGCGACGACCAAGCGACGTTCTACGTTGAGCTCACGTACAACGAGACGAGTGACTCCTTCGAGGATCTAGAAGCCACGGCTGACCAACCAGCCGGAGCGACCGTCGATGAGGAACACCGATTCGAAGGCCAACTCGCCCGGAATCTCAACGAGGAGACGACCTACTACATCGACAACTACGCTGAATCGGGCGAGACCGTGCTGGGCGACGGCAACTACATCTCCAGGATGGCTGCCCAGTACGGCGGCATCTTCGGGTCTAATCAGTTCCAGTCAACGCTGATCGACGGCGGCTGGGGCGGCCTCGAAGACGACGGCGAGGATGGTGACTAGTAGTGGGGAGAATACGATCTGGCCTTCAATATCTCTACACCACCACTCGACAGTGGCTTAGTAACATCTGGGACGTACTGACCGCGGCCACACCCGAAGACGTGATCCCACCGTGGATCTGGGAGTGGTTCTGGTCGACATGGAACTGGATGCGAATGCAGTTCCCACGGGCCGCAGGCTACGACGCAACCCCCTACGAGCAGATGACTGCGAGTATCGTCCTCGCAGTCGCCATGATTCTCGTCTCGATCGGGACGCTCACGTGGGTCGCACCGATCATGATTTTCCCGTTCTTGATCGGCCTCGCCCGCCTCCATCCGTGGGTCGATCGGGCGTGGGTGCTGTCCGACACAACGGGGGCGGTCTAATGCTCCCAGATGAACTCTCACCCCGACGCTTCCGGCGGTGGCTTCGATCCGGCGGGCGACTGTCGTTCAAAGCGGCTTCGATCACGCTGTTTGTCGTCCTACTCGGGCTGCTGGCGTTTCTCACGGCCACGTCGTCGTCGATTATCGGGGTCGCAATTGCGACGTTCGTGCTGTTCTATATGCTGCGCAGTCTGCTCCCGGCCGATGCAATCGACCAGCTCACGACCGACTTGATGACCGGCGAACTCGGCGAGCGACAGTGGGATCGACTCACCACGTTTTTCGCCGCACTCCGCCGCCGACTCCCCTTCTGACCAATCATGTACCGCACCACACACACCCGACTCCTGGCGGTCGCTCTCGTCGCACTGTTGGTCACCACACTCCTCGGCCCGGCAGTGCTGTCGTCGCCTGCGGCCGCCCAATCCGACCAGCAGTGTAGTCCCGAACTCACCGTCACCTACGATGAGTTCCGTACCGATCAACAAACCATTGACCGCGCCAACACGAGCGACGGCGCGGCAGTCACCAAACAGAACACCCAAGCGACGGTCTCGGAAGGCGAAGGCTTCGTGCGGGCTGGCTTCGAGAATCCGAACTCCTACTGTGTGGAGTTCACCGCCGAACTCTCCGAAGATGTAACCACGCCCTCAACACTCGGCACGGTCTCGGCGACCGACAGCGACGTGGACGCAACATGGGAAGCGACCCACGACTTCGAGGCCGACGAGACTTACACGACTGTCACGGCCGTTGTCCCCGCCGAGACGACGGTGCTGTTTACACCGTCGAAACTCCGCGTTGAATCGCTGTCCTGGGCCTCACAAACAAAAGACACCGCCGATACGTTCCGCGAGCAGCTCACCGAACAACTGAATCTCACACCAAAATTAGAGAGTCGACACTACACGCTCGACGGCGAGAGTGGCGAGATGGTCACTGTCGATCTCGAAGGCCCGAACGGCCAGACAGTCGAGGATTGGCAGGCGACCTACCAACTCCGCGGCGACAGCGACCGGACGCCGCTTTCGGAGGGTTCGGGGTCGCCGGTGTTCTACCGCTCGCTATCGGACGACAACGGCGAATCGACGGCGATTCAGATCACATTCAACGAGGCCGGAGAGGTCCACTTTACGGCCGAACCGACCGTCCGCGACCGGGCAGAGTATGATATCACGTCGTATCTATCGAGCCTGCGGGAGTGGACCTCCACCGACTCGCTGCTCACCACACCGCTTCCAGGAGGCATCCGATGAGTAACGTCGATATCGTCCTCTGGATCGTCGCCGCGATTGCCGTGCTGATCTCGCTGGCGAACCCCGGCGGCCTCCTGGTCGGCGCACTGATCGCCTTTGTGCTCCTCGGTGGTCGCTACGGCCTACCGTTCCTGGGCGATTTGGTCCGGCAGCGACAGTCGGGCGTCGGTCGCGCGAAGGTCGGCCAGAAGGCACGCAATAAACTCCGCGGCGACGGGAGAGACGACAAATGAGTACGCTCAACACGTTGTTGATGGTGCTGATTCCAGTCGGCGTCGCAATCGCAATGGGCCGACTGCTTCATGCACAAGCCGGTGGCCCATCGGTCGCTATCTGGGCGGCCGTGGGCACGCTGTCGACGACGTTCTGGATCGTCGCAGGCGTCTTTATGATCGTCGGGGGGTTCACCCTCGGCGGCGTGATCGTGGTAATCGTCGGCGTCTACCTGGCGACCGGCAACTATCAACGCTACAAAGAGGAGCGAAGCCGCAGCCTGCGGGTTTGGCTCACGGGTTCGCGGTGAGCGTTATTTTTACCCAGCGGATTTTAAAAATGCTTGAAACACTGTTGAAAAGGCGGTAGCGTCGTGCTATGCCACGAATACACCGCTCCCGAGAGTTGCATCGCTCACAAATCAAGGAGGGTCGCTGAATGGCCCTCCAATGTTCCGGCACAGTCAACGGCGTCAATCGTGCCCTACAGTTCTACATTGACGTGCTCACAGCGGGCGACTCGCAGTTCCCGCTGTGTCCTGGCGACGACTACGTGGTCCGTGTCGTCGACGAGGCGGTCGTGATCACGCCGCCGGACTACGACCCCGACAGCATCGACCTTCCAGCAATCGACCCCGACGTTCTCTCAGATCCAAACCAATGACCACACAGACAGACTCCAATCAGACCAACACTGAATCAGAATCGACGAGCCACGGCGAGGAAAGCCTCCAGTGGCTTCGTGGCGCACTGCGGGACCGCGTCGACTACATCGAAGATCCCGAACTGAAACAGCGAACGATCTCCTGGATACAAGCGTCGTTCAACATCCCGGCGGGCGATATCGACCAACACATCGAAGCGAGACTCGCCGATCTCGAAGCCGAGTACAAGATGTACGCCCACGATGGCGTCGAGGAGGGGACCGATGCCTTCCCCGACGCCTGCGAGGGCTGTATTCACTACGGCGGTGGGTGCCCAATTGTCACCCAGTCGGTACCACAGGACAAACTCAAACAGATAGCCGACGATGCTGAGAGGCAAGCAGAGTTCAAACGCGACATACGAAAGCTCGCCCGGCGCTACGGGTGCCACCGCATTCCCGAATGGATGAGCGAATGGAACACGCGGTATGAATCAACCATCGTCGAGGGGTGGGATATCTACCACGCCCTCGGCATCGATATCGGCGAGACCGACGGTTCTGAGATTGAGCCAAAACTCGATCTCAAAGGCGACACCGAAGATGGAGGAACCTACTGATGGAGATCCAAACGATTCTTATTGCGGTCCTGGTCGTCGCGGTCGTCGTCTTCGGGGCGTGGTACATCTGGCGGTCGATGCGCGAAGACCGAACCGAAGCGACCGAGCAGATCGGCGACGACTCGCAGGTCAAAGGCGGGGCTTCAATCCCGATCGCAGCCCGCGCCAAGGGACTGTCCCGACCGGCGAAAGTCATGTTCGGGTCGATCGGCCTGCTGTTTGTCGTCCTGGCTATTTTCATCTACCAGACACTCTCGACAGGCTCGCCCGCCGAGATCCTGTTTGCCGACCAACTACGGACGGCCGGGGTCGCACTCGTGGGCGTGGTCGGGGGCGTGATAATCTCCAACGTCGCCAGCCGCAACGAGGGCTATCTCTACAATATCTACGAGACCAACTCCGGCGAGACCAGAACCGAGGTTGTCCCCATCGATACCAGCGGGATCGAAGCCGACTCCGAGGGCCACGAAATCGTCTCTGAGTATAATCGCCGTCGAATCATGGGGCTATTCAGGCGCTACAAACACGTCGGCGAAGACGCCGAACTCGATGGCTCACACCGCGCTCCTGGAAAGATCATCAAACACCAGATTGCCGACCACGCCGTCGAAGTCGATGATGGCGAGTGGGTCCAACGCACCTCCGGGCGGAACGCGACAACCTCGCCGAGTGTCGAACCCGACTATATCTACGACGCGCCGATCGAACTGAGCTACGACCGATACTTGAAAATGAAAGAAAGCGTCCGCCGCATGGAAAAACGACTCCACGGAGCACAGGCGACAATCGCGGTCATCGAAGACGAGTTCGAGAAACTTCGAGACCGACTCGAAATGGGCGAGTACGACGCCGAGGAAACCATCCTGGACAAATTCGAGCGCATGGCTGATATCCTCCAACAGCAAGACGACACTGACCCAGCGAACCGGGATGCTCGGTCGACACACGTCAGTATGACTGGGCAGGCCGACAGTCGACAGACACCGCCACAGCAGATGGCAAACGGGGATGGAGGTGGAAAATGATTCCCACCCGACGCACCGCGGTTGTATTGCTCGCGCTGCTGCTCGCAGTGGTCGCGCTCCCGTCGGTCGCCGCTGCCGACATTGGTGACACACCACAGCTACAAGTCGACGACACCGGAACCAACGAGACGTCGACCAACGAGACACCCGAGCTCGGGACGGCCGACCGACTCCGCGTCTCACCGATCACTTTCGGCGAAGACTGGATTGAGACCCGGACGACCGAAGCCGACGCCGAGTACAACACCTCCGGGCCGTTCGCTGTCTTCGCGCTCTCCGAGCCAGCCCAGAACGTTCGGATCGCACAATCGGGCGCGGAGGCACGCCTGCTTGAAGGCGACCAGACCGTACGGATCGACTACCAGGACGACGCCGCCGAAAGCGGCTCGACGTACTTCCAGCTCGAATTGTTCTTCCAGGATGGCTCATCAACCACGATCGATCTCACGGCGACACAGACGAGCGTGAGCGTCGCCTCAACGGAGTATGCCGCCTACAGCGGGCTCATCGAGAACATGAAAGAAGACGCCGAAGCACGCGGCTACGGAACGTCGCCGGACGCAATGATCGAGTACCACGGGTTTCTGATGGACCGCGCCGAGTTGGTCGAATCGTTCGTAGTCGAACGGGCCAAGCAGTTGTTCTCGACGTTCATCCTGATCATTCAGAATCCCCTGGCGTGGGTCGTCGGCCTCCTGTCGATCTTCCTTGTCGCCTACCGGCATGAATCCGAACACAGTCAGATGCTCAATATCATCGAGAACGCCGCCAGTGCGACCGCACGGAAACAACAGCAACTCGAAGCGTTCTACCAGCGGGATATCGAGACTGCCAATGAGGAACCGATCTCGGAACTCCCGGAAATCAACGAGCAACAGGAGGTCTACTGGCAGAATGCCTTTGACGTGTACAGCGTCCAGCAGCTCTGTAATCTCGCCCGTGACGGCCCGCACACTGACGGCGACAAAGTAGTGGCGGACGGCGGCGAACAGTCGACGGCAATCGCCGATATCGACGCCGAGAACATTCACGACAGTTGGCTCGCCGAAGCCTTCTCGACGAACCGACTCACGGGGCCACAGGAGACGCTCTCGGGGATGTTGGCAGCCCTCCGGCGGAGCGAAGCCAAATACGGGCTCGGCCATATCTACGGTGAGACTCGCGGCGACGTAGAGGATCTCCTCAAAGAGATCCAGCAAACGGAGGGTGGGTACTGATGGCTGACGATCACTCCGACGCCGACGAGGCGACGGACGACGAACCACTCACGGACGCTCCAGGAGAGCCACCAGAAGCCACCGACACCGACCAACCGTCTCGACGTGCTCGACTCCGCGGGTGGTTGCCGCTGATCGGTGGCGGCGAGACAGACGCTCAATCAGACACCGACGCCGACGACACACAGTCGGCGAGTCGCCTGAGCAGACTACCACTGATCGGCCGCCGCTTTGAATCCGACGCCGAACGTGAATCGGGAACCGGCCCCAAGTTCGACCCTCAGGCGACTGAGGCCACCGAAACGGGAGGGTTCGGCCGACTCGGTGCATGGCTCGGCCGGAAGCAAACGACGATCGGGGCGTTACTCCCGTCGTTCGGCTCGATCCGTCCGATCCGCGGGCTTCCTGGACGTATCGTCAACTGGGTCAAACTCTTGTTACTCGGCCCGTCGGACACCGTCGGCACACGGATCGGCCTTATTGGAGCGGCCTTCGCGGGACTGGTCACGCTGATCGGCGTCTTCTCAACACTCGGAAGCGGCGTCGAGACCGGCAGCGACTCGTCGTGGTTCGTGACGACGGTGCTGGGCGTGGCTACCTCACTGTGGACTTACGCACTGCTGGCGGTCGTCCTCGTGGCAGTCTTCCTGTATGCCCGCCGGAAGCGGAGTGCCCAACGCGCCGCCGAGCTCACTGGCTTCTCCGTGCGGTCTGTCCGCCGACTCGCCACCGAAGCCCGAACGGCCGATGGTACTTCAACGATCATTGCCTCGCCGTCGGATACCGTCCACTCGTCGGCCAGCCGCATTATCACGGCCCTCGAAAGCCATCATTCGGTCCTCGACCCCAACGACCGGGATGTGATCGACGAGGATATCGTCGATGCCGCCGAGACATCCGCCGAGGCCGCCGACGAGACTGATCTGGTCGTCCACGACCGGGCGAACGCGAGTGTGGACGAACGCACCCGTCGGAAGCGACTCGAACTCGCTTCGACGCTGAATCTCTCGGATCTATTCTGGAGCTTTGGCCTGCCGACGATGGCGACGTTCGTGGCGCTGCTGATCGCCGTTCGGTTCTGGGTCGCCGTGTGGGTCTACCCGGCCATGATGGTGGTGTCGGTGATGGTCGGCGCACTCTGGTATGTCGCTGTCCACCGACGCCGCCGGACCCGAGCGAAGGACGCCCGGCAACCCGAGACCCAACCACGACACAGCGATATCGCCGTGTTGGTGAAAAAGGTCGCCGTCCCCGAGACGACGATCTACATGGGCTGGTGTGGCGGGACTGTGTATGCCGACTACGACGAGCTCCGGTTGGCCTGGACGCTCTCGGAGGTCGCCCACGCCCACATCGAAGGCGAGCCCATCCCACCGACGCTCCAACAGAAGTTCTGGCGGGAACTCACCCAGTACCGCCCGAACCTGAAAGGCCGCGAGGAACTCGAACGCGGAGAGATAATCGACGATCTCGTTCGGACGGTCGCCGACACGGATGCCAATATGCTGCCGAAGAACAAACTCTGTGATCGGGTGATTCGACGGGACAAACAGCACGTCGGCGGCGTTGGCTACGACCCGCGACTGATCGGCGACGCCTACGCGGAACTCAACCCGACGACACTCGTCGAGGATACCGTCAAGGTCGAAAGCTCGACAGGTGATCTCAAACCGCTGTCGATCGTCCGGCTCCGAACGAAGCCACTACCCAGAAAAGTCGCTCACATGGAGGCTGATTTCTCCGTGGACTACCAGCCCGACTTCGAGCCGGACTTCTCGCTGCCCGATATCGACTCAACTGCTGGTATCGCCGACGCATAGCCCGCCAACCACCCGTTTCAACCATTCATACTGACCCATGAGTAGCGACTACAGCGCACCCAGTGTCCAGCCCGAAGACTCCAGGAGTATCGACGAAGCCGTCACCACGCGGATCACCAAACACGTCAAAGATCGGATCGAGGAAGACAACAACTCGATCGAGGCACTGGTCCGGGAGCTGATCGCCGAAGCAGACGACGCCCTGGCCGGTGACAGCCCGTTCGACGTATCGGACGTACTCAACGACATCCATTATTACCTCCGGCATGACGATCGACTCTCGGCCGTGCTCGCGCCGACCAACGACAAGGTCGACCACGACACGAAGGTCAAGTTTCGGAACCATATGCGACTCCGGGATGCCGGGAAGACGCCGCCGCCGGACGCCGAGTTCAAAACCGCCGTCAAGGTCGCCAAATCGCTGGAATACATCTACTCGTATGCCGACAAAACGCGGTACGTCCCGGTGCGGATGGAAAAACTCGATCTAGAGGGAGCCACGTCGTCAGTCACGGGCGACCCGACGCCGATCGGCCGCAAACGCATCGGGAAATCACAGACGGTCGACGTCGAATCCGAGGAGGTACTGATCAACCACGATGACTGCGAACACGTCCTGGTGGTCGCACTCCCACGCAAAGGCAAGGATTCGACGATTACGAGTCTCTGTGGCAATCTCAAGGATGAACACAACTACAAGTGGTTCTCCTGTCTCGACGACGGCCGCAACGAGACGCCGATGATCTCGATTCCCAACGATGAGGAACCGATCAAGGAGAACCTCCGACAGTTCAACCAGCGACCGAAGGCCTACGAATCGACAGTGTACGTCCCCGATACCGACGGCGTGCCCGATATTTTACCTTCGAACTTCGAGCGGTTTACCATCGGGATCGACACCCTCACACCACGGCTCATCCTCCGGCTCGCCGGGATTGACACCGGCGATACGAACGTCATGCGGCGGATCGGTCAGGCGCTCAAAGAGACCCAAGATCAAGGCCTCGGCGTCGAGAAATTAGTCGAACTCCTCCAGGAGTACAGCGAGGAACTCGAAGCGACGATCACCGTCCGGGAACTCAAGCAAGACGAGTTTACCGAAACTGAGGAAGGCGTCAAACAGGTTGAGGACGCCGAGGCGGTCGAACAAGACGAATCGGTCCGGGAGTTCCGGTATGAGATGGACGCCGAGGACGCACTCGCCGAGGTCGCCGAGTCGCTGTTGATGCTGTCGGGCGAGGGCTTTATCGCCGACCCCGGCGCGGAGACGAACCTGGATATGGAGGCGGTGTTCAAAGACCAAGACAAGACGGCCATCCTCAACTGTAACTTCCTCAAACCGCGGAATGAGGGCCTCAAGTTCATTATCCTCAACCTCTGGTTACGCTTGATCTTCCGCATCCGTGACGAGCAACCCCGGCTCCCACGGGCAGCCCTCGAAATTCGAGAGCTGAAAGATATCTGCCCGTCGGTCCTCGGAAACACGAACTACAAAAAGGAAGTCAAAGCTCTCCAGTCGACCATCTACGAGATCGCCACCCGTGGTGGCTCGCGACGGATCTTGATGCTGGGCAGTACGCAGAAACTCAACGACGTGTACAAGCCGGTACGGACAAATATGCCGGTGAAAATCTTGCTCAAGTTGGGCGAGGAAGAGATCATGTCGCTCGATCGATCGTATGATTTCAGCCATGATCAAATCCAGCAGCTCAAGAACTTCGAGGTGGGCCAAGGGATGCTCATGGAGGAAGAGCCCCACTGGCCGATCCAGTGGCGCGGCGCGCGGTGTGGCCTCGGCCTTGGCGACGGGAAATGGAAAGACCGCTATGCCGAGGCGTGGGGTGCGCGAGTGATCGACAGTTTCGACAAACAACAGTCGTGGCTCAACGAGCATGGCGACCGCGACTACTACATCAACGCTCGAACAGGGCGGATCAAATCCGTCGACTGCGAGGCCGAGAAACTTCCCGATATGGGTGAGTGGTTCGTCTTCCCCGCAGATATCTTTGCGCACGTCCCCACGACGTTCACACACGCCGATCTAGAACCGCCGAACACGATTGCCCGTGAGGTGATCGAAACGGCTCTCGAAGGCCGTCGCGACGTGCCAATCCCATCGGACCTCAGCCTACGGCGAGCCAACCGGAAAACACATCGGAGTCTGTCGTTTGCCTCACAAGAGACCGCAGCCGAAGACGACGAATACCGGCGATCGCTACTCGACAAACACAATGTCCCTGCAACGCTGGAAGGCTGGGTCGGGATGAACAACGTCTCACAGCGTCGCAAGATTCTCCGCATCTGCCGTGTCCTGGATTCTGATGAGCGAGACGAGATCACGACCCAACAGGATCTCGCCGAAGCAACCGATATTCCGCGCGGGACGATCTCCCGATGGAATAAAAAACACTCAGAGTTCGGTCATTGTGTCACCAAAGAGAATGGACAGTACCGAGTCACGGCGATCGGTCGCAAGGCACTCGACGTAGATTGGGGTACATTGGACGACAAACTGTAGCGCGATCTAAAAGAACAATGTTCGAAATCGAACTGGCGAAATCGCCGCGCTGTCTATTGATTTGGTCCTGCTGTTCGCGTGTTCGCACGCCCGAAGGGGTACGCCCATATACACTAGGGGACGCGCGCCCGACAGAATAGCGATTGCTCGGCGGATGCCACGGTGTTCGTTTTGTTATTGTTGCTTGGACGGGGACACATACCCACTCACAGCAGTCGATACCACACAGCGACTCGGCGACCCCTCTGAAACGACCGCACCCACCAAAACCACAGGCCAGCGACTCGAAAAACAGCCAGTCAGTCGTTGTACCGGACGTTGAACCGGCGATAGGCGCGGAGTTGGGCCATGAACGACCGTCGCGTGTCCAGGAGTGGGTCACTCGCCCCGCTGGCCTCGGCGTTGGGGAGCGGGACATCGACCTCCGCAAGAATCTCGCGGTGGTCGACGGCCTCGATCGTCTCGACCAGCTCGGCCCGAAGGTCGTCGAGCCCCTCGGCTTCCCGAACTGCCTGCTCTTGAGTGTCGAGCATCCGAAGGCCCTCCATCGCGGCCTCGACGTTGCCCTCTAGTTGGTCGTGATATCTGTCGAGGCCGTCCTGGAGGTCGCCGAGTGCGTCGGCGATCTCCTCGCGGTGATCCTCGAAGGCGTCGACCAGTATCTGGCGGGCCTCCTCGCGAGCGTCGGCGACGTTTTGTTTGATTCGCTCGCCGAGATCAACGTCGTAGTAGGGTCGCACACACTGCTCGATCTCGTCGGCGAAGGCATCGGGATACCGTGTTGAGAAGGCCTGGATCTCGACGGGGTACTGTCCGGCATACTCACGGAATACTTCCTTTTGTGTCTCGTAGCCTTTGGCACCTCGAACGCCCTCCTCTAACCCGTCGGGGATCTTGGCTGGATCGCCGGGGATGCCGTACTCGGCGACCTGCTGTTTCGTAACCGCGGCCTGTACGACTTCGATTTCAACGTCATGGAGCGCACCAAGCACCTCGGCCTTCCTGGAGGCCGATATCGGCATATCACTGCCCTTGGGATCGTGGTCAGAGATAATCACCAACGCGAGGTCCTGGTTCCGTGTGTCGGCGAGATCGACTGCCTTTTCGCACATCGACAGCGAGAACTCCCCCTTGCCCGACTCGCGGATAGTCGCCCCATACTCGGCAGCGAGGCCCTCGGGGATCACACCCGACTTTTCGGACCAGATTTCGATGTAGTACCGTTGTTCGGCAGTGGCATCGAAGTAGATCCGCTCGAAGGCCTGCCGCGAGATCATCTGGGCAGCCGTCTCGATGAACTCCTCGGCGTCGTCGAACATAGTCTTTGCCAGCTCGATCTCGTCGGGGATCGAGGCCGATCGGAAGCCATCATCTACATCGATCCCGAAGGTGGCGTCCTGTGTTGTTCGTTCGCCCGACTGTGGGAGTGGACGGTCGACGTCGTCGAAGGCCGTGGGTTTCGGATGGGGATTGGCGGCATCCAGGATGCGCGAGGAATCTACGAGGCCGATAATTCTGGCCCACTTGAAGGCTTCTTTGAGTTCGGTCCACGAAGAGTTCGAGGCGGTGTAGGGCTCGCCATCCCGCTTCTCGTAGCCCTTGCCGAGGATTTGGTAGTGAAAATTTCGGGGATGGGTCTCCGGCCTGCCCTCTTGGTCGTATATCTCGGCGATCCACTCGGCCTTTTCGAGGTCGACGGGTGCGATATAGGCGGCGTCATTTTTTCTCGATTGGGCCAGAAAGTCGTCTACGGTGGCGTCCTCGCCGCGGTCGCGGGCCTGCTTGGCGAGGGCTTTCACACGCTCGCGGATCTTCGGTACGTCTTCGGGCTCGGAGATGAGATCGGCCAGCCGAGGGCCGCCGTCGGTGTCGTCGTCCATACGCGAGGAGACGGCCTATCGGGCTGTTAAAGGCTAGTTTGGCAGGATTCGATCGGATATTCGGTGTACTGTCTGACTAACCAAGATTGGAAGATTTGTTCAAACTAGTTTCGGAATCTTGGTTAGTGAGTTAAAGTCAACGTTCAGACAGTCACATCTGCAACTGATTCAACTAATGAAAAACTATGGACGCCAATCTTGGACGATTTCGAAAGATCGAAGTTCGACATGATCTCCTGTATTCGGATTTTCGAATGTTTCATGTTGAATCAGACCGAGAACGTTTTTAGCGATTAAACGAAGCCCGTTATCCTGAACTCCGAGGTCTTTGTGGTCGTAGACGTGTTTGTGCTCGACCACATCATTCATTTTGTTTATGATATCGTCATCAAAAAGAGCTAATTTATCCATCTCGTCATATTGAGAAACGAGATCGGTAGTTCGAGCAGCAGCCATAGCATCTTTTGCATCATCTAATGATACGCTTTCTCCACGATTTGCAGCAGTATTGGCGATATCGTACAGAGTGAGAAGCTGGCTAATTGATGGGTTGGACATACACGATGAAAGACAATATTATCATATAAGTCTGGTCGACGGTCTCTGCCAGAGGGCGATTTAACTAGGAGAATTAGGTCGTTTCAAACACGATGAAAGAACTCGATAAAGTGTACGACGACAGAAATCTGTTAGCGTGTGCGCTGGCCGAAGCGACACACGCACCGTCGGGGTGGAAACCAACCGATGATGCCGACAACGAGTGGGCGATCGTCTGGATCGAGACGCCGATAGGACAAGTCTCGTGGCACGTCCCACGCGAGATGGTCGACCGACTCGACCTACGGAAACGCGACAGTACGTACGACGGCTACGACCGCGACATCAAGAACGACCGGCTGGCGAGTTGGACGAAACAGGGGTGTCGGTGCTAATGGCGACGAACGACGCAGTCGACTATACTCACGAGCCGATCACCTGTACCGACTGCGGCGAGTTGGTTGTCGTTACCCGCCCGGAGAACCCACAGACGGCCGACGAACAGGTCAGATTCGAGTGTGGCTGTTCGGTCGGCTTGATCGGAGCTGTAAAACCCGACTCTTGGACTGGAGGATCGTTCCTATGAGCCACGAATCCGACCTCGACCAACACACTCGCGACAAACTCGAAGCCGTCGACAAGCGACTCGCCGCCGCCAACGCCGAGATCGCCGCGGCTGTCGAACAGTCGACGGGCCTGCTCGCCGCCGATCACCCAGAGTTCCAGTTACGCAACACCCACACCGAACTCCTCGATGCCTACCGCGAGCTCGTCCAAACAATCGATATGGTCGAACGGGTGCTGGGCGAGGTCGACGAGCATAGCGAGACACCCAAACAGATTATCAGCGACCACGGCGATCGACTCGGCGAGACCTACGACGAACCGCTGTCGTACATCGCGGTCCAATTGGCGAACAAGAACCGACGAAAGTGGTTGCACGCCAAACCCGAGACGAACGGCGCACAGGCGGTCGAACGCCACGGACTCACCGAGAACCAACGGCGGTGGTTGAACAACGTGGCCGACGAGTAGCACACCACGCTTCCGCTGTAATGTCGGCTGTTCGGTGTGGGCGGTCGCTGTCGCTGTCGCTGTCGCTGTCGCTGTCGTTGTCGTTGTCGTTGTCGTTGTCGTTGTCGTTGTTGTTGTGGTTGTTGTTGTTGAACTAGACTAGTGGACTAGACTAGAAAGACGTCGACACACCCACCCCGGATTGTAAGTGTAACTCGCTTCGTAGGCGTGTCTCAAACAATGACCTGTTGAAACGCTAGAAAACGCGGTTTTCCGGACAGTCTCCGATTCAAGACGCCAGTTCTGAATCGTATTATATATTCGTTTGTATGGTGGCAATTCTAACGATTGTCTATATTCGACACCTTCGAGACGGCTTCGGACAGATAAACACTTACAATCTGGGGGGTGGGAACCTGTTATCACGTCTATCTTTATAAGCAATAGATTGTCTGACCGACCTGTCGACCAACTCGGTTGCGAGGCCGGGAACACTTACAATCTGGGGTGTGGGTGATCCACCGCAAGAACACTTAGAACACATACAACACTTACAAGGGTGGGTGTGAATAGTCAGCGTATACGAGGTGTCGACATCGACATGGATTCCCCATTCAAAGGTCCAAACAAAATATTTGAGACCAAACGCCCTTTCGACGAGGATTTCCGGCCCGACCAGATCCTCGAACGCGACGAGGAAATCGACGCATACGGTGCTGCTCTGCAAGATATCCTAGATGGTTTTGGGCCACCGAACGTCTTTGTCTACGGTCAGACGGGTGTCGGCAAGACCGCAACGACACACAAGATCCTGGAACTACTGACGGCCGATTGTGAGGCTGCTGGCATTGATCTCACCGTCTTTACGTTGAACTGCAATAAGCGAGATACGACCTACAAAGTCATCTCGAAGCTCGCCAACGACCTCCATCCTGACCGCGAGTTCAAACAAGGCACCCATCCCGACACACTGTGGTCGGTGATCTACAACCATCTTGATGCGATCGGTGGCGACGTGCTGGTAGTCCTCGATGAGATCGACAAGCTCGGCGAGGATGAATCACTGCTGTACGAGTTCCCACGGGCCAACTCAATGGGCGAACTCGACGACACACGAGTCGGTATCATCGGCATCTCAAACAATTTCAAATTCCGCGAGAATCTGTCCCAGCGCGTCAAAAGCACACTCACCGAGAAAGAAATCGAGTTCAAGCCCTATGATGCCAACCAAATGCGCTCGATTCTCAACTACTACGCTGATCTCACATTCTACGACGGGGTGCTGTCGAGCGACGTGGTGCCGTTGTGTGCGGCACTGACGGCTCAAGACACTGGGGACGCTCGAATGGGCCTGGATCTCCTCGAAACGGCTGGGGATATCGCTCGCCACGAGGATTCCGAGACCGTCCTAGAGGAACACGTCACACTCGCCCGGACGAAAGTCGATCGGGCCAACACCGAACGGATCATCAACAACCGGCTCACCGTCCAAATGCAGGCCGTCTTGGTCGCACTCACACTGACGGTGTTAGACCCCGAGACTGAGGCCAAGGTGAAACAAATCTATCCGATGTACAAAAGTGTCTGTGAGCGTGTTGAGGCCGACGTGCTCTCGGAGAGTCGGGTTCGAGACCATCTCGATACGCTCGATATGTTTGGGTTGATCGAAGCCAGCGAACAGAACCTCGGTCGGAGTGGTGGCCGAGCCTACATCTACGAGCTGGTCGATGAAATCCAGATCGTTGTTGAGACGTTACGAGAGATCGACCGCTGGGAACCCGCGTTCCCCGCGCGTACTGAGATGTTGTTGAGCAAACTCCAGTCTGAGGAAACCTCGTCAATTCAGCGTGATCTAGGCTTCTAAGGCTTCTAAACACTTACAATTCGGGGTGAGGTGTCTGTTTTTGGCGACCGACGAGAACACTTACAATCTGGGGTGGGGCGAGTTTTCACTAACCAATCTTGGACGATTTGATTCAAACAATTTCGAGATATTTGGTTAGTGAGAACAAGGCGAGAAACACACGAAAACAGGTGTGTGGTAGTTGCGATAGCGGCCCTTACACGCCCGGAATCGAGTGATTTACACTTTGACCACGGGGTGTGGGTAGACAGTAGATAACCCGTGAAAAGAGAGGTGTGTTGTCGACCGCCCAGAACACACGAAACGTACTCTCTCACTCACCCAATCGCCACCAATCTCGGTCGACCACGCCGCTGTCGGCGAGGTTGCAGGTCAGTCGACGGGGTACCCTGTGTCGGCACATTATGATAATGACCGTGTCGACACCGACTGGTCCGTTCACGCGAACGACTCAAGCGGCTAGAGGTCTGACGGGAGAGTATGATCCGATCTGTCGAAGCTGGCCCGTGCCCGGACTGTGGCTATACGTGGAACGCCCACCCAGCCGCCGAGACTGCGATGTGCCCACGGTGTGCCGAGGCGGGCGTCGGGGTCGACAACAGCGATACGCCGCGGGTTGAGGTGCCCGATCGGGGGTGAGTGATCTATTCCACAACCTCGGAGGATGATTCTGATGCGTGACTTATTTGCAGCATCGGTGAGGAAGAATCAGCTACTCAGTAGCGCCTGCAAGTGGGTCACACTGAAAGAATCATTTTGTACAGACCAGAACCACTAATGCCCATTTGTACAGACCAATTCTATGGAAACAGAAGCAGGTCGGACATCGCTTACATACCTCACTGCCGGTGGGAAGATGTTCGTGTTAGTGCTTGTGGTAACGTTGGCCTTTCGGGAGGTCTTACTTGCCAACGCACTGCTTTACGATATTCAACGTTCACTTCCGATAGCAGTGGGCAGTGGCTTTGGTTGGGGCGCAAGGTTGTGGTACGACTCTACGAGAAGGTAGACAACACGGACAGCCTGTTCTGACTACATACTCTGTACTGAGCGATTTGTGAGTCCCTGTATTGAGCGACGATCCTCTATAGATCAATGGTAGTAGCCTTATCTGTGAAGAACGCGGGCATCTAATAATGGCCGACGGGAGTAAGCCCAGTAGTAGTGAACGACTCGCCGAGGTGTTAGGTGAGATAGATGCAGACGAGTTAGAGGAGGCTATCAAAGCCGGGATGGAAACCATCAAGAAAGCGGACGGTTTCCACGAATCCGTTGACGGGCCGGACGACGAAACGAAATATATCCTCCACAAAGATAGGCTTCCGTCCAACCGATACCACGAACTCGCACGGACGATTACGGAAGCAGTTCTGGACGTGAGTTCTCGGGAAGTAGCCACAGTCGGGGTCCAAGGAATCGACGACTTTCTCCGAGATCGGAATGAAGAAGCCGTCAAGACGCTCTTGGAAGGTGGGGTATCGTACGTCGAAAGTGAGTACAATGATGGAACGATTGAGGGACAATGCGTTGCGGCCCCAGATGTAGTCGAAGCCGTGCTGTCATTGTATGTCCCCGGCCTGACACATACATACTTCTTAGATGGCGAAGGTAAAGCGATTGCAGCACGCTTTGATGACACCTTACAGTATTATTGGTTGCCCGAAGCCGCATATCGACAGCTTGGTGAACGGTTGAAGCCCGATCTGTTCTCGGCAGTCATAACCCTTGAAGAGTTGGAACAGATAATAAAAAAAGAACGTCAGCATCGGTAGATCGGCTGTGTATACTGAGCGATCAAGCAGAAAGGGCCATCACCGTTGTTGCTTATTTGCTGGTAAGACTATCTGATGGAACAGCGTGGCCGCCGATTAACTGATGCATTCGTCGCTGCTCTCGAACTTCGCAAACACCTCCGTGAAGGGACAGCCTTCTGCGATGCACTCACCGACCTCGAACTCCAGATCGAGACGCTTGAAGACGGCTACCCAGAGTGGCATCCCGCGTCGTACTCATTCCACGGGATGCTCAAGCTCTTTGTTTATCTGGAAATCACTGGAGACAGCTATCGGTCTCTCACACGCCATCCAGAACTTGCCGACGTATTCGGTCTCGACCAAATCCCAAACGAGTCAGTCATCTCTCGAACGTGGCGCAATCGCTTTGACGACGATGTTCGTGGGTATGTTACTGCCAGTGCACACTGCTTAGTCAAGGAGATTCACAACGAGAACCTCTCAGTTCCTGAAGTCCGGCCACTAGAGGAAGTCAAGCAGTCATCAGAAGAAACTACTGACTCAGCTGAGGATGCTACCGAGTTTTCTGACGAAGAAATCTACCGTACAACCCGTCTCGCTCGTGAGCACGGCTTCGGGCCGTTCGACTCTGAGAGAGCTCAGAACGCGACGTATGAAGACACGCGATTCTTCGAGTTACAGACGTTCATGGGGATGGTCAGCTGCGGGACGCCACAGGGGACAACCCGATTTCAGTATCGACACGGGGCGAACAGCGGGCCACACGGCGATACGCACCTCAGGATGATCAAGCAGTTCGATCCAGAGGCTCTCATCGAAGGATTTGATCAGGCAACGAATCGACTGCTCTCGGTTATCAATTCAGAGGCCTCATTCCGTCGGCCAGTCACAGCTGCAATCGACATTACGACTGTGCCATACTACGGCGATGTCGACGGGATGCCAATGGTCAGCGGGCTTGACCAAGAGAACCGAGCGTTCAAATTCGCCACGCTATCGATTGTCGGGCTGAATATCCCGCTCGTTCTGACTATCGAGCCTGTCCGAGAGAGTTCAGCGTGGGATGAGAACTCACCTAATCAGGTCCATCGCGTCGTCCGTCGGTTGATTCGACGAGCCAAACAACACGTCCCCATCGAGACAGTGCTGTGTGACCGAGAATTTGATTCAAAACGAGTGTTCCAGACGTTGTCGAATCTCGGGGTGAACTACCTCATCCCGAAACGAATCAACAGCACTGAGCAGGAAGTGATAGAGACGATGGAGGCTGACGGACAAGCTACCGCGGTGGAATCAGCGTCTGTTCATGTTGAGACGGGGAGCCACTCGATGAAGTTCCTGTACGTACCGTCAACCAAAGGAGAGGGTACAACCGTCTTCGCGACGAATCTCAGAGTCGGACCGGATGAAGCCGAGACGTTCTGTCGACGCTACAGCCGCCGCTGGCAGATCGAAAACGAGTACAAGAGCATCAAGGGAGACTTCTTGGCGAAGACCTCCTCGAAGGACTACCGTGTGCGGCTGTTTTATTTTGTATTCGCAGTCTTGCTCTACAACATCTGGCGGTTGACCGATTTCCTGCTGAAAGCAGATGTCGACGGTGAGATGGACTACGCGCCGGTTCTGACGGCGGGAGAGTGTGTCGAGTTAGTTTGCTCAGCGCTGATCCCGGCAGATTAACGTTCTTCATCGATTCAGATTGCTTGTGGTTAGTGGCGACACTATGCGAGACTTCGAATAATGAACTGTTTTGGGGACCTGCCGAGCTTGAACTGAGAGAGACGACCGATTCCTCATCCACAGAGCCCATTTGAGCCACGGCTATCACAGAATCTGCGCAAAAATGGCCCATCCTCCGAAACTGTGA
>Ga0075134_100263_pt1 | contig 23874 bp, 14 predicted proteins | sample AntRauMetaRauer3_FD_69803 | JGI IMG/M metagenome (GOLD analysis project Ga0075134, IMG submission 69803) | Saline lake microbial communities from Rauer Lake, Antarctica, in enrichment culture - Antartic Rauer Lake 3 Metagenome Rauer3 | ecosystem: Environmental > Aquatic > Non-marine Saline and...
ACGATGATAATAAACGGAACAGTGCCATTCCCATGCCCTGCCCGGTGACGTGCCACTGTCACTGCTTCGGATAACGGCGTCCTGCCACCGGTACGTCCTGCAAGCAGTCGGTCAGTACACGAAGCCGGCTTCGCACCGAACGGAAGTTCCAGACTAACCACGGACTCGTAGAGTGAACACACAGATACATCGACGCCAACTGCATAGAGAGCTGCCGCAAGCTGGCAGACAGCGTTTTCTGCTGGTTCAATACTAGATCTCATCGACCCAGAACGATCAAGAAATAACTGACAGGAGTAATCTTTGTCCTTACCTGGCGTCAGCCGTGTGAACACACGATCAGACCCCTGGACTGCTTTCACAAGCTCACGATTGTCAATATTTCCGCGACGTGCTCGTGGTTGTTTCTGTGGACGCCGCTCTTTTCGTAATCGTGAACGGAGCTGATGTTCCAATCTACGAGCAGAGCGGCGTAACTCTGTCCAGCGGTCCGTGTAATCGGCTTCACCGTCAGGCTCAAAGATACGAATTTGATCAACCGCCATATCCTTGTCATTGACTAGGTCAACGAGCTCAGTCACTGCAGCACCCCTCTGCATTGCTGTATCGCCACCAGTACCTGTGTGATGTCGACGGGACCGATCGACATCAATAGTTGTCAGATCATCATTTGGCTTAGTCGGGTCAACGGTCACTTGGCCGACCGCCGCGGTGTCTGTTCCCCCGCTAGACTCACCCTTTGTTGTCAACCGTGACGCCTCTCGTGGATCCCAATCTGTCGCCTTGATCACGTCTGAGGGTGTGACTCCAGGTGTCTGAAGACGGTCCCGCTGCAACGGCGGAAGATCTTCAAACATTGGTTGAATCTCGTCAAAGAATGCCTTAGCCCGATCAACCCGGCTTCTCGGATCCGGTTCAGCGAGCATGTCGGTCATGTACTTTTCAGCTATCTTATCGATTTTGATGAATAAGTTTCGGTAATCTCCCTTGAGCTGCCGATTCGGGTATCCTGGATCCTGCAATTCTCGAGTTCGCCCACTGTTGACAGTCCCCCGATCCATCAATGCTAGACTGAGTGCTTCATAAACAGTGTACTGTAGGTGTGGTTCCGATCCATCATCGTCGCTTTCGGCCAGCATTGTAAACTTCTCCGCAACCGGGAGTACCGTTTGAACGGAGTCAGGAATGCTAGTCTCGGTGAATTCTGTGACAAACTCGCGGTGGCGACGATCAGCAATGTGTGCTAACGATGCACTTTTCAATACAAAATCATCATGTAATCTGAATGCCGTTGCCATTTGCGCCTCAATAGCGGCATCCTCAGCGATATTATACACATCTTTAAATAAAGACTGCCATCGTGGCCGGATTTCGTCGAGATACTCAGTGAAGCGGTCAAATCCCGAGTACAGCACATGTCCAAGTTCGTGGAACAGCAGAGTCACTTGCATTACTCGATCCCAGACGGCAGGATCGAAATCAGAATATGGCTGCCCGTACCGTCGCATCGGGATATGTATCTCGTACGCATCCGGAGAGTCTCGAGGCCGACAAGCGGCCCCAGATGTGGTCAACCGAACGTGGATATCGATTTCTCGCGGCGTACAGAGTGTTGCAATCCGCTCCAGTTCCTTGCGGCGAGCTTGTGAGGAGCGACTTGGAGTTAGTGCCTCGATTGCGTCATCTGGATCGGTGTCTTCAGTCAGATACATCGCGGAGCTGTCTGTCAATTAGGGTGCGAATCAACGACTCGTCATATTCATCGACACGAGCAATAAGTTCACTTTTAGCCGCCTCAATGAGCGTCATGAAATCGTCTTCCATGAACCGTGCAATACGAATGATTTCTCGACTTGTGATGGGGGTTGCCAATTCCCCATCAGCGTTGGCTTCTCGGAGTCGCTGTGCAAACGACACCAATCGTTTGATTTCTGGCTCACGGTCTCGAGAGAGGTTTGTTCGATCGAATACCAGCTCAACTTCGATAGACTCGGGTAAATAATCGAGTTTAACATGCCTGAACCGATCTTCGAAGGCATCATTTAGTTCGTAGGTTCCCTGATAACCAGGGTTAGATGTTCCAACGACCCGAAATTGTTCGTGGGGTTTGATTTGTTCTCCCGTCTGGGGAATGGTCAGTGACCGTGTCCCGCGCTGTTCCATGACGGCATTCAATGCCGCCGCTGTATTGGCGTCCGCCGCGTTCAATTCATCAAGCAATAAGATGCCTCCAGCACGTGCAGCACGTGTGAGGGGGCCATCGATCCATTCTGAGGTCGTTTCGCCACTGTCGTCGCTTACTAGATGGAGTGATCCCAACAAATCCTCCCGAAACGTTGTCTCAGAGAGAGTAATACGATAAAGTGGCCGATTCGTTTGGGCGCAAATATAGCGAACCAGGTAGCTCTTCCCAACGCCAGGTTGCCCCTTGAGAACGATATTCATACCAAGCTCAAGACCGCGTGTGACTACTTCTACATCGGTCCGGTCACTTTCACCTGCTCGCTCATGATACGTTTCTTGATTAATTTCTGGGACCCTTTTATGACCGATATCATTGAGTACAGTTAATTCGCGGAATTTATTATTAGAGGGATCGCCAGCAGTTCGGACTGCCGATCTTAGAGGGCTCGCTTCCTTATTATTCATTGTGACTACAATCAGACATCTGTGAGCAGTTATGGCTACAGACGTAGAGGGCAGAAACCCCTTTTTTCATTGAACTCATAACTCAAACGATTTAGCACATAATATTAAATCTTGGCTCAATTGATCAGTCCGGGAAACTACCTCTCTAGCCAGCACAACTTGTCAGTACCTATCTGGGACCTCGTTACGCAATTGGACGTTGCAGAGGATCTCACCCTCATGGTCACCTACAGGGTCCCTGCTTGAGGTCATCAATGGCAGAAGATAGATCGGGAGCGCGAGTAAGCCGGGTGGTTGACCGGTCAGATTCGCTGCTTGACGATGAGCTAGCCGATTATGGAGTCGACTCGGAAAGCTAACGCATGGTCAGATATTGATTCCGTAACGTTCAAACGGACAGTATAGAACTGAATTAGAAAACCAATTCTTAACCAACAATGGACTCCTTGGATCCCGTTTTGTTGGTTAAGATCATAGTCATTGCTGACTGGTCTACATATTGTTAGCTTTTTAGCATCGGTTATCGAAACGGTATCTCATGCAAACATACGCCCTTGATGATATCTCCCAGTGGACCTTCGGTGCGGCTGCTGCGATGTGTCCACCCACGATTCAGGATGAGGTACTCTATGTTGGCTGTCGTGATAACCATCTGTACGCAATCGATACCGCTACTGGAGAGTTACAATGGACATTCGAAGCCGACCATACTGTGTACTCACCGGCCGTTTCTACCGGTGCGGTCTACGCCGGGAGTTACGACAACTCGTTGTATTCGATCGATAGAAACACTGGAGAAGGACAATGGTCGACCGAAGCCAATAGCACCCTGTTTGCCCCGCAACTCAATGGGGAGTTCGTCTACGTCGGAGCTTACAACGGTTGTCTCTACTGTATCGATACGAGTACGGGGAGTATCGAGTGGCGTTTTCAGGGTGACGGACCGATGTCCGTGAAGACGACACCAGAGGTAGCCGATGGAATGGTCTATGCTGGGAGTGATGACGAGCATTTGTATATCGTTTCTGAGAGTGCTGGGAGACAAAAACAGAACCTCAACATGTGTGGCTCAGTGCGGACACTGACCCAATTAAATGGCTTCATGTATGCCGGAGCCACCAATGGTGCTATTCAGGCAATCGAAACCGGGACTGGTGAGACCGCGTGGCTACAACAGTTCGAAGAGGCCATCCGGACACTGACTAGTCGAGACGAATCTGTCATTGTCGGTTCCGCCGGGAGAGTTGTTTTTTGTGTCGAGGCCGATAGTGGAACACTCTGTTGGGACTACAGCACAGGGGCCGTTGTGCAATCCATAGCAACCGACCACAAATTTGTCTACGCCGCGACGGACAACCAGACAATACACGCCATCGATCACCGTGGTGAGTGTTCGTTCACAATCGAGACATCGAAGCCCATAGAATCCCTCTGTCTGGCCACTGAAACTCTGTATGCAACCGATGAGGGTGGAACACTCCATATGATTTCCCTTGCTGCGTTCGATGAGTGGTCTCCAGAGGGGAACGTAGATGGAGACGAGCCCGGTTTCGTGGGATACTCACTGACGACGGATGCGTGGCCCTCCGAAGCTGTTGGCTACTACATCGTGCTTGATCCCAACGATGGGCTTGATTCGTATGTTGATGCACTGAACCAACTCGACACAGCGGCCAGAGAGGTCGTTTTGATTGTGGATGGCAACAATACATCTATTCACACAACGAAGATCAAAACCGAAGCCACCAACAGAATAGATAGAGTCACGGTCAGAGATTGCCGCCGTGAGCAACTGGAAGCCGAATTAGAGGCTCTTTCATATACGGCCGCGACCCACAGCCTGAACCATATCGATGGCACAAAAGAACTGCCTGAGTGGTTAACTAGTTCTCACTATTTCCGTCACCTGACATCACCCGAAAGCCACCCGCAGTGTCCACGACTCTTTGTTTGTGGTTTGCAACGATATTACAAGATGTCACGGACCGACGGAAAACAGTCATGGCATCTGTATGATTTTGTCAAAAACAGAAGCTCTAACGATGAGATACCCTACAAGAAAAATTTCATTTTTGGGATGTTAGATCTCATCAGTCGGCGGGTGCTTAGAGCCCCTACGTCCTATGATTCGATCATCCCCATCCCCGGACACGATGGGGGAATCTCCAAACCACTCAAATTGACCACCAAAATGGTAGCTAAAACCACACCGATTGATCGCCATCATGTGTTGACCAGAATTAATACGACTACCCAGCAAAAATCGCTCACCGATATCGAAGCCCGATACGATAATGTCGAAGGCAGTTTCGGTGTCAAGGGAGACCTCAATGGACAACGTGTGCTCTTGATCGATGATATTTGTACGAGTGGGGCATCACTAAGCTACGCTGCGAAGGCGCTCTTTGAGGCAGGCGCAACGGAGGTCGTTGGTATCGTCTATGGGTTCACAGTCGGTGGTAAACGGATCAGAGATATTGATGGTCCGGGAGCTACGATTACCGATATGCAGTTAGTGTACGGAGAGGAGATCTAATGACGGTCTCCCCGAAGACGATTGCGAAGGCCGTCGCTTTGACCGAAGTATCGGGCATCGCAGATGGACGTGCCAAGCAACTCATTGAAGACTTTGGGTCTCCAGAAGCCGTACACAACGCCTCCTTTGAGTCTCTAAGTGAGTATCACTTCATTGACGAGGACACTTACGAGAAATTCGGGGCACTCGATCAGGTGATCGAAGAACTGGAGGCTCAATTCGTCGACTGCCAAAAGCGAGACATCGGGCTGATCCCGTTTTTTGATGACCGCTATCCCGATCGACTCGCAGCTGTTTCAGGGCCTCTCCTCCTGTATGCGCGGGGTAATATTAGTCTCATCCACCACGAAGACAGTGTTGGCTTTACAGGAACTCGTGAGGCGAGTGCCGAAGCCGTCGCGTGGACCAAAGAGACTGCCAAAACCCTTGCAGCATCCAACCGAGTCGTGATCAGTGGTGGGGCTACCGGGGTCGACACGGCGGCTCACCAAGGGGCGCTCGAATCCGATGGTGATACGATTGTCGTCTTGGGGACTGGGATCGATGTTCCATATCCAAAGAACAACGAGCAGCTGTTCGAACGCGTCGTCAATGAGGGAGGATTGCTTCTCTCCCAACGGCAGCCACAAGCGAGCCCTTCAAGAAGTGGTTTCTTAAACCGGAATCAGACGCTGACTGGATTGAGTCAAGCAGTCACTGTTGTCGCCACCGATGGGAGTGGGGGAACGATGTCGACATACCAGGATGCTACCACACAGGATCGACTCATATTTTGTCCGGATCCAGAATTGGGGCTTGAACCAACCGGTGGCATCAAACAGATCCTCCAAGATGAAGGGGCTATTCCAGTTACCACAGCCGCTGAAATGCTCGCGTATCAAGACCGGAATATGAATGGAAATGAAGACGCAGTAGATCACTCAAGTGAGAATACTGCAGACGGAACACCCGATCAATTCTCTATTGACGATTTTAGTTAACACGACCCTCATAGGGGGAAATGACTGCTGCCAGAAGATCACGCTTCATGAACTATGGTCACAGTAGCGTCATTGTACCGCTTTCTCTTCACAAACCGACACAAATTCCTCTACAATTTCTTTGAACTGGTCGACGTTATCGTGCGACGTGAACTCATCAAACTGTATCCCTGTTGAATCCGGACCAACGCCTCGAAGAGACTGGAATGCTCTCTCGAAGGTCTGGTAATCCTGCTCGTCCCAGCTGACGGACTCAAGTCCATCATTCCAGACAGGCATTCCTGCTGGCCAGACTCTCAACTCTCCGTTAACATTTGCTGTAAAAACACTTGGATCACTACTATACTCTCCTTGGTGGGCCTTTGATTTGAATTGAAAGTTTGCGTTTTTCGCACCCCCTATCGAAACTCGTCCATTAAGTCCCTTTGCAAACTCATAGAGCTCGATGAACTCTTCGGCGGTCTTCTCGGAGATCTCTCCTTGCTTTTGTTTGAGTTTGAGATCTGAGTACAATTCAGATTCACTCTCAATAAATTCCGGGCCTGTTCGAGACATACTAATTTAAACGCGAATCTAATGGTAAATAGATACTCCAATCGGAGACTTCCCTCTGGGATAATATTATCCCTATTCTATAGATATTCATTTCTCGTTTAAGTCAAAGCGGAGAGATTCTATATTGTGAACAACATACCAGTCGACTCGATCTACCAATTCGGACTTCCTCCACCAGTTTCCAAGTTCACACTCCCCAACGTGTTATAAGTAGCTTCAACTAAAACTAACAATAATACGAGTAATTGGGTCTGGCTCGAATGCTTTTGTGGACTGTAGTTCCGCCCCAGACAACCCCCTTGACCCATCACAAACACTAATCAATGAAACTTGGACACCTTGCCGACATCCACCTCGGACATCGACAGTACGGACTGAACCAACGCGAAGACGACATGGCCAACACGTTCGAAGCGACACTCCGGCTCATCATGCAGGATGATCCTGACGCAATTCTCCTGCCTGGTGATTTATTCGACTCCCGTGACCTCCGTCCGAAGATCTTGGAAGCCGCCGAGCGGGGCCTGAGTGTCGTCCCAGACGACGTTCCAGTCCTCGTTTCTCGAGGCAACCACGACGAAAATTTAACGCCCCGAGATGTGACGTGGCTGAACTATCTCCACCGTCGGGAACACATCGTCTTGCTCGAAGCGGATTTACAGTCCAACCCAGAGGCCGCCCAGTTCGACCAACACAACGTCGACGACCTCGGAGAGGACTCGGGATTCTATGATGTCAAAATGGAGACTGGAACCGTCCGTGTGTTCGGATTGCAGTGGCGTGGAGCTCGGACCGACACCGCCCTCGAGAAGGCAGCAGCGGGGATCGAAGAAACTGCAGCAGCACACGGTGAGCCAGACTACACGATTCTCCTGGGTCACTTCGGCATCGAAGACGAGGTCCCTGCCCTCGGTGGCAACGTAACCCATGCAGAACTCCAACCAGTGCGTCAAGTGGTCGACTATCTCGCCTTAGGGCACATCCACAAACGATACGACTCGAGTGGCTGGATCTACAATCCCGGATCACCGGAGGCCCACTCTACGTCAGAAGCCCAGGATGACTGGGAACACGGCTACTATACCGTCGATCTGAGTGCGGATGACACGTACGATGGCCCTGGTCGACTGACTCACGATGTGACACATCATCGCGCTCGACGGCGTCCCTTCTACACTATTGATTTCGATGTCACCCCATACGAGACAGCGGGTGAACTCAGAACAGCGTTCCACGACCACGTCCAGCGTAAACAAGTCTCACTCCAGAGTATATTAGATCAAGACGAGTTCTTGTTGGGGACTGAACGCCGGCAACCGTTGCTTGACCTCCGATTCGAAGGGACGCTTCAATTCGATCGGACCAATTTCCGTGTCGACGAACTCGCCGAAGAGGCCCACAAAGCCTGTGATGCACTCTACGTGCAGACAAACACCAGCCGCGTCACGACCGCAGAGATCCAAGAGCTGTTGGCCGACCTCGACGATGACGAAGTGTTCATCGATGGTCGGTTACAGACTGCTGTCCTCGAACAGCGGGTCTTCGAGACAATCGCCACCGAATCCGAGTATAGTGACCACACAGATGAGGTAGCCACACTGCTCGGTAATGCACACCGCATGGCCCAAGATGGCGAGAGTGCCGACGATATCGCAGATGTTGTTTCAGACCACCGCCGAGAGCTGTTCCCAGAGGCTACAGCCGACGTGTCGCTGGATATCGATGAGGATCCTTTCGACGACAACGAGAGTGAAGACGACGAAACGAGTCAACAGACAGCCGCAGTACCCGGAGGTAAGGCCGAATGAAGATTATCGACGTAACCTTAGAAAACATCAAATCGTACGAAGACAGAACAACAATTCCCCTCCAGGGCGGCGTGAATGCAATTCTCGGTGAGAATGGCTCAGGGAAGTCGACCATCCAGGAGGCAATCGGATTTACCCTGTTTGATTCCCTACCGTTCACATACAACGAGTTCGTCCGTGAAGGAGAGTCCTCTGGGACAGTCGAAGTGACCATCGAAGTAGACGAACGGGATGGCAAGCAACAGTATCGTGTCACACGCTCTGCTGGGTATTCTAAGTATGGTATCGCACGGTACGACTCAACGAATGAGGAGTGGGTCGACCAGGATATTGACTCGAAGACAAAGTATATCGACTGGCTTTGTAACCGGTTCGATCTAGCGGATAGTGACGAACTACAAAGCCTCTGGGAGTCCTGTATTGGAGTCCCACAGACCCGGTTTTTGTCTGACTTCGCACAGACAAGTGGGGCACGGACGACGACGTTCGACGAGCTCCTGAATATCGATGCATACGAAGAATCCTGGAAACAACTGAAGCGAGCTCCCGATCATATCGAAGCCGAACGAGGGCGCGTCCGTGATACAATCCAAGAACTGAAAGGAGAAGTACAAAGTCTTCCCGACAAACGTGACGAAAAAAGCCAACTGGAAACCAAGATAGAAGAGTTGGCTGGTGAAATCTCGTCGGTGGAGGCAGACCTCGCGGAGGCCACCAGTCGATACGAGGAATTAGAGGCAATTCAAGAGCGAATTTCGGACCTCAAACAAAAGATAGAGCAGCAAAACCAGGCTATTGATGCCAAAGAATCGTCGCTGGAGACTGCTCGAAGCGAACTTGACGACGCACAAGAAGCCGCCAATCAGTGTGAGGCGGCTCGAGATAGACACGAATTGTACCTTGAAGCGAAAACCCGCCAGGAAGAACTCAAAGGGAAGTTAGACGAATTGGAAGCGTTGCGTGATGAACGCAAAACGAAGGACGCTGAACTCGGACAGTTGGAAGTACAACGAGAGGCGCTCGAAGAGCAAGTAGCAAAATATCAAGCCGCGACCGAAGGTCTTGAAGAACACGAAGCACAGAAGCAACGCTACGAAGAACTTGATGACCGGATCACCGAGCTGGAAGCCAGCGAGGATACTGTCGGCCGGCTTCGGGATGATATACAGGCAGTCGACACCGAGGCTCGAGAGGATCTGGCAGATCTCCGAGCAACGGTCGCCACGATCGACGAAATCGAAGCTGAAGCTGCTGAGGTGACTGATGCAACTGAGCTCCGGAGTCAAATCGGGGACAAGAAAGCCGAAATCAAAGCCTTAGAGGCTGAAAAAGATGAGTTGCGAGAGAAACTCGACCGTCTCGAAAACGCGGATGCTGATGCTCCATGTCCGACCTGCGGCAAGCCGATGGATGCAACCCATCGATTGGATACGATCGAAGAACGCGAGACACGACTCGAGGAAGCCCAGGCCGAACAAGAGACGATCCGTAGCGAGCTTACGGAACTCGAAGAACGGCTGGATGAAGCCGAAGCAGTCGAAGACCGGGTCGCCAAACTCGATATGTATCGGAGCAAAGCGTCTGACCTTCGAGAGGACCTTCGAGACCACTCTGAGAAGCGAACAGCGGCTCGTGAGGAGATTGCCTCGCTTCTTGAGGCCATAGACGAACTCCCCAGTCTCAGGGCCGACCTCGAGTCACTTGAGGATGCCAAGGAAGCCTTCTACAATGCACAAGCGCAGGTCACCGAATACGAAGACAAACCGGATGAACTCGAAGCCGTCGAGGAGTCGATCGAATCGCTCGAAGCTGACTTAGAGCAGTTAGACACAGAGATAGCAACTTTCGGCGATATCGAATCCGAACTCGAGACAGTCGAAGAGACACTCGAAACAACCGAAGACGACTACCAACAGTTCGAACGGAACGAACAAACAGCCAACAAACTAGATACACGAAAAGAAGCCGTCGACAATCTTGAGAGTGAATTTGAAGCACTCGAAGATGATCTCCAACAGTTGACAGCAGACCTCGAGACTCAGACCGAGGCGTTCGATCAAGACGAGTTCGACACACTCGACGAACAAATTGACGAGCTCACCGAAGAAGTTCACACTCTCTCAGCAACGCAATCTGAAAAAGAAAAGACGCTCGACAAAGTTGCTGACAAAGTCGAGGCCTTGGAAGACAAACTCGAGGAGCGAAACGCGAAAATCGAGACTCTCCGCGAACTCGCTGCAGACCAACAGTTCGCAACATGGGTCCGAGAGAACGTTCGTGAGGCCGGCCCGAAGATGCGTGATGTCATTACTGACCGCATCGGGAGACGTGCCGATACGATCTTCCGATCGATCCGCGGTCGGAAGGCCGAACAACTCGAATGGACCTCGGACTACGACATTGTCGTTGTCGATGCAGATGTTCGAAAGTCGTTTTCGACCCTCTCGGGTGGTGAGAAGATGGCCGCAGCGCTGGCCGTTCGGCTGGCCATCTTAGAGCAAATATCCGGGCTTGGCATTGCATTCCTCGACGAACCGACCGCGAATCTCGATCAAGACAAGAAGGCCAACCTCGTTTCGCAACTCAACAAACTGGATACGTTCGAACAGCTCACCGTCATCAGTCACGATTCGACGTTCGATACAATGACCGATTACAGCATTACCATCGAGAAGCCCGATCAGAGTTCAGCGGTGATGGGTGACTGATGGCGTTCGATAAAGCGGCCGTCGCGGCGGCCCTCGACGACAACGTTGGGTCAATTCGATCCTATCTCGAAGACGATGATAATCTCGTCGAACGATACCAGGAGGCCTTTCGTGGACTTCCAGACCGGGGGACCGCAAGCGAGCTTCGCGAGGAGTTGTCTTCGGTCTCCTATCCGGGGGCACTCCCAACTGAGTCCTTTGACAGTGTCGACTCACTTGTAGTCCATCACGGCGCCTCTGACGGGTGGGACAACCACGAGGCAGTCAACGACTGGGCACGAGAGATCTTGATGGACGTGCCGATGCTTGCGGTTGACGGCTCCGAACTACCGCCAACCACTCAGTTCAACGTTCCACTGGCGTATGTCCAAGCAGCGTGGTGTCTCAATCACCACTCGCCTGCGGGTCGACTCGAACGTGGTCGAACGGGGCGGCTCCTCACACCAGGGGATATCACACGGTCGGGTGGCCAAGACGGCGATGACGAGTATCGATTCGTCGACAGTTCACTCGTTGGACTCGAACGGTACGAACACGAGGCAGATTTGGTAGTCGAGAAAATCGAGGACTTGGCAGCCCAATACGAAGCCGGTGAGGTTGACCACAGACCCGTTGTGCTCTACGATGGCCCGCTCGTGGCTTCGTTTGCCAATCCGAGACGTCCGGCGATCCGAAATCGCTACCTGTCGGCTATCAGCCGTCTGATCGCTGCCAGTCAACACCACCAGATTCCGTTGATCGGGTACGTCGCTGGGACCAACGCAGTCGAACTGTCGAAGATGACGCGACTGCTCCTCAAAGATGATCTGGGTACCGATCGGACGATCCCCGACGCCCGGGTGTTGGCCGGGATGATGAGTCCATGGGGCGATTCGACAGTCCCGTTCCTCTGTCGGCGTGATGGGAGCGTCGACGCACTTACAACGACCTATCGTGGGGTCGAGTATGACTTCAGCCACGAGATTCACTTCTCGTATCTCAAGGTACCACCAGGCGAGGGCCTCGACCGGCTCGAATTCCCAAGCTGGATATTGGATACAGACGGTCCCGCTGGGTATGACAGTATGTACGAGTATGCTCTGGATGTTATCCGTGCTGAAGCAGGGGTCGGTCGGGGGTATCCTGAGGTTCTCCAGCAGGCCGACACCGACGCCGTGCTCGATCAACAGGATCGACAGCAGTTCCTCAGGCTCCTCCAGCAGTGGGCCAAAACAAACGATATCCCACTTGAATGGGATGCGAAAGCCCTCAGCAAGGAGCTCCGTCGACGATGACTCACACCACAACGAATCCGCCGATATGTTCTCTAGAGTGTGCTCGTCGTCATACTCCGCCGACAGTCTGGACAGGAGAGTCTGAATTGCAACCTAACCACGGCCTTGGAACCGTTATCTCCACGACTTGCCAACAATGACCAACACATCACAAACCAATCAATCCGACACTCAGACCGACCACATCACCGACTGTCTCGCGATCGGGAGTATCGTCAGTTCGAACAGCCATATGGACTACACCGTCGAGATTTTCAATGAGACGGACCGAGAGCAGGCGCCTGGTCCTGCCGACTGTGGGTTCGGTCAACCTGTCTTGATCCAGAAAACTGTACAAGACACTGAGTATGTCATCATGGGCGTTATCTACGACACACACCTTGTGGATCCCGACCAAGGCCGATCCGGACCACGGCTCGCACAGGGAGATCAAAAACAGTTCACGCCTGGGTACGTCGAAGAACGAACGAAATTAGCTGGCGTTGCTCTCCTCGGAACCGCGGTAGTCACTGCCGATGGAACAATCGAGAATCCAAGCCATCAGATGCCACGGTGGACACTCGATGTTGAGGATATCGTCGAGCGGTGTCCCGACGGTGTGACGCGTGCATTCCATACCGGAGAGAACGGTGGCATTCTGATCGCGTACATGGAGCGATTGTTAGACCTCGCCGGCTCTCTTGGTGCGGAAGTCATGTTGGCGTTGCTCGATCGGCTCCGAGGCTCATTCCCTGCCGACGAACACCAACGGGTACTGGACGTCATCGAGAAAGACGTTCGTTGGCAGTCTTCTGTCGACCGTGGGGTGATGCGATGAGTTCTCCTTCATCCTCGATTGGAGACAGTGGCAAACTCGTCGGCACGGTCGCTGGTCCTGGCGACGGTCCCAACGAATTCTTCATTGTCACCCCAGACGAGCAGGCAGTGAAGACAGGGGAGTTCATCACTTACTCAGTCACTGTCGAGAGCGAACCACAGGACGTGATTGCCCGAGTGACGAACCGAGAGCAAGCCCGTGGCCTTCCGGAGACGTTTATGGCCGACCCGAATGTCGCTCCCGAAACGGTCGCTGGAACCCTTGGCGTTCCGACCGAGGATATCGATCTGTACCGTCTCGAAGCCACCGTCATTGGATTTTACGACACCCAGATGCAGACGTTCGCCAACCCTCGGCAACTGCCTCAGCCAGGCACACGACTTCGGACGGCTCCAGATAAGATGTTGGAGGCTGTGCTTCCTAATTTGGGCGTTGACGAAGCCGACGCTCGAACCACGCGTGGTGAGGTAGATCTGAGTTCTGTCGACGTGACCCAGCGTGATGGGCTCGCCCATATGGGATGGCTTCTCAACCGTGAAACCGGGGCAGTCGACGTCCACGTGCCAATTGATGAGTTCGCTGCGACACACTTGGCTATCCTTGCCTCTACTGGCTCCGGGAAGTCCTACACGGCTGGTGTGTTGATGGAAGAGATGATGATGCCAGATGTCCGGGCCTCACTCCTCGTCTTTGATCCTCACGGCGAGTACGATACCCTCGCCGAGATGCGGGGCGAAGAGACATTCAGAGACGACAGTGGGTATCAACCGGAAGTAGAGTACTTCGATCCCGACAACCTCCAAATCCGCATTTCAGAACTGTCCATCGGTGATGTGATGTCGATCCTAGACAACCCCAGCGATCGGATGCAGGAGCGACTCGACGGAGGGTGGCGTGCGATGCAACAACGGGAGTCCAGAACTTGGGGCATTGACGACCTGTTGGCAGAGATGTACCAACAGTACGGTGAGGACGACTCAAGTGTGGGTGCCTTGGAGTGGCGGCTCCGACGTTCGATTCAGCGTAACGACCTATTTACGACCGATGTGAACGTCCCACTCGAGGAGCTCGTTGCGCCTGGCCGTTGTACAGTCCTTCAGATGGATACGCTGAGTCGACGTGACCAACAGATGATCGCGACGGTCCTTCTCCGACGTCTGTATCAAGCCCGTCTGGCTGCCGTCCGTGGTCGAGGCGATGATCCGAACTTCGACGGCGAAATAATCGATTTCCCGCTGTTTTCGCTCTTCGAAGAGGGCCATCGGTTTGCCCCAGCCACAGGAGAAGCCCCATCGTTGTCGATCATGCGAACGATCACTTCGGAGGGTCGAAAGTTCGGATTCGGACTCGGCATCATCAGTCAACGACCCTCGAAGATCGACCAAGATGTCCTTTCTCAGTGTGGGACACAGGTTACGATGAAGATCCAGAACCCTACCGATCAGGATGCGATCAAAAACAGCGTCGAAGCCGCAGGTGAGGACGTACTCCGTGAACTGCCAGGACTTACGCCAGGACAGGCAGTTGTCTCTGGGGATTCGATGAATACGCCTGTATTGATCCAGGTTCGAAGGCGCCACACCCAGCATGGGGCAGACAGTATCCCTGCAACACAGGAGTGGCGGACTGCCCATCAGCAACGTCGAGACCAGCCCAGCCGCTCTGAAAGTGCAGACATGGGGGGTGGAGAGTCAACTGGAGAGCAGAATTTACTGGGTGGGGAGTGACGAACCCCTCAGTAAATGGTGTGGCTAGTAACGATCTCAATCATCTTCACCGTGCCGTTGGCTATCGCCTACGCGGGTGTCTCTGAATAACTTTTTTCGGCGACGTCGACTGGCGATCACAACATTTCTAATTGACCATGATCGTGACCATTGATATATATTCGACCACAATCTGTTACCATCACGGTCTTAGCACGACCATCAGATTCGGTTTCTACAAAGCCTTCTTCAGCAAGACTATTGACATGACGTGCGACCGTACTCTTTGATTTATCCAGCTCGCTGGCAATGTCGGTTATCGAAAGAGGCGTATTCAGAGTCAGTAGTTCTGAAAGCAGTTTTGTCTCAGCATCTGTCGCCCTCCCCCGCAAATTAATCTCTGGGAGGCGACGAACACTGTTGTCTATATCTCCGACCTGAAGGATCGTGTCGATGAATCTCTCACTAGAGAAGGTTGCGACGACCAATGGGAATAGCAGTTCACGAGCACCGCCGCCGAGAATAACGATTGTTTCCCCACCTGCTGATCGGATAAGATCTATACAGTAAAGCACGCTTTCCACAAAATCAGTATATGGTAGGTGTTCTGTGTGGAGGCTGAGGTCTGGAACAACCTGCGTCAAGACGTCTGCAACCTCTTGATAGGCATCATCACCACGATCGGAACTGTTCGATGGTTGCAAGAGCACTACCTCATCTTCATCATCAAGCCCTTCGCTCAAAACAGGCCGAACGACCCGTCGACTGTCGAACCCCAACGGTGAAATGTATGTCCGCATGACTCTATCTGTGAGCCAACTCCTCGTTATTGTTCCGGATTTGTGCAACAGTAACCACGAAACGCGCACAGCCAACCCACTCAGAACGACTGGTTGACCGGATCGGTCGTCGAACTACCCCAATCATGTCCTAAATCAATGCAATAGTCGTGGAAATATTGCATAGCCGGTATTATTTTATCAGTAGAGATGGATTGTTACTCGCTCGCATTTAGCGATGCCAGATGGTAACCCCATTGGCATGGATAGAGACGTCTATATTATATTTCGTGTATTTTTTGCGATAATTTTTTAACACTGGATAGTAAATAGACATTTGTTCGCCCCACAGAGAAGGCCCACAATGGCCGATACGGGTAGCTAGAGCTATCTGTATTAACACGAGGATTGGCGTCCATCCGACACACGACGCCACGGGCGATTCCCAAGCCATCCCATGCCAGACCCACCCGACTCAAGCGAACCCACGTTGACGGACTTTATTGGAACACGAGATTCGTTTCTCGTGGTTCGAGACCCGCAACTCAAGAAAACAGGTACACAGGCACGTGCGCAACTACGGTCGCTACCGCTCTTTTCGGAGTTTGGTCTCGACCAGGTCGCTCACCCTGGTATCTACGACAATGGGTTGCGCCTCGTTGAGTACGAGCTGTACCCAAACGAAAATCTACGAGACGACGGCATCGCCGACGTCGAGTTTCCGTTGGTTCACTATGTTAGCCAAGAGATGCTGACCGGTGACCTACAAGACGACGACCGAGTGTATGATGACCAAGACATCATCCGTCGACTCCTCCGTGAACGCCCTGAGGGAGTCCCATACGTTCTGGTTACCGACACGAGCTCGCCACGGATGCCCCGGCATACCCAAAAGCCGGGGAAGTCGTTCGTAGACGAATTCGAGTGCACAGTCACTGACTACAAAGGCTTGCTGAAACGGTATCTCCAGTACAACCTTGACTCGGCGTTGCCGCTATCGTCGACGCAGAATCTGTACTTCCATCAGATATCGTCCCACCACAAGCAAGCAGGTCTTGTGGCCGGTTCGATCCCGGAGCTCTTCGACTACACGCAGATCCCAGCCGACAGTCCAGCGTGGGAGCCTCTCTACTACCTCCTTCGCGAGGATATCGATCAGGTCCTGGAGGACTACTCCGAACGGATTCGAGAAGCCCTCCGTTCATGGACCGAACGAGGACCGACCCAGAAGATCGCCAATAGCATGCTGGATATGATCGAACGGGTGGAATTCGAGGAAGAACGACTTGACGACTACCGCTACCGCCACCAAAACAACACATGACTGTTACATACACACCGGCCGATTCGAAGCCGGATAAGTTACTCACCGGGTTCATCTCGGTGCGAGCACCGGAACTCAAACATATATATCGTGCCATCCAGAGTGCGACGAGCGTCGACGAACTCATCAACAAGTTCGGCCGTCCAACTGAGGATGGACCCGAATCCGACCATATCGAGGAGACTGTGCGATTCCTCAATGCGGTTGATTTGGTTGAGAGCCCCTCGGGCGATATCAAGAGTACTGTTGATCGCATCAATGGTAGTCTATTCGGCCAGCTCGCATTCGAGCCTCGGCTCCTGTATCACTGTAATCAACAAGAAGGACGGCAGCAACACTTTACTGAGATATATCGAGCGTTACTGAAAAACAATCGACGTACAGTAACAGCTGACAACAGTGAAATCGGGGCTTCCCTAAAACGTGAATCGGATTACAACTTCAGTTGGACTGATGAAAAGGTCAAAATGTGGGTGCGGTTGTGCAACCAACTTGGCCTCATTACCACGTCTGATGAGTATCTGACGCTCAGTCCTTGTCGTGCTCTCCTCCATGATGCTCTGGTGCTTGCTCCAATGTCGTCTGATGAAAGCCCGAACTACGCTTCTGTAGAAGTCGAGAACGGGGAGTTCCGCCGAGGTCTAGATTGGATCAACGACAACCTATTTGCGGTATACCAAGAGCGAGCAGGTACTCCCCAACTCCATCCAGCAGTCGCCGACGTACTACGTAATATGGAAGTCGACGGTGTGATCTCCCTCACCAGCCCTGGAGACGCACAGAATTCGGTGAAGATGCCTCCTGAAAACCTCGATAATGATGTTCGGGGGGAACGCCGTGACGTCACACGAATCTCGATCTACTCGCGTCCGGATGAGACCGCCTACGAATACCCACTCACGCAGTTCCTGACCTAACAATGAGCAACAGCATTCAGAACCCTTCGACCCCCGGCGAGATGGACCGCTACTGGGACGACGATGAGGTCGACCACTTCATCACGTCCGAGGCTCACACAGCAACAAAGACGCCAGAACAGTTCAAAGAGACACACGTCGACATCAACCGGATCTACGCGGATACCCTTACACCGATCGGTGTATCTGGTGACTTCGTCACACAAGAAGACATACTTGAATCGATTACGGCGTCGAAACTTGACGATCCCAATCGGATCTTCATCGTTCGTGGTGAACCAGGATCCGGGAAAAGCCAACTCTGTGAGTGGACGAAGTACCAAATCAACGGCTACGGTGACGATGATGACGGTATCGAAGACTACGTGGCGCTTCACGTCTCCCGTAGCCAGACCCGGATGGATCAAATCATTAACGTCCTTACCGAGCCCCTTGATGTCGATCCAAATGTCCAGAACATCGACGATCTCGATCCGCAGGACGCAGCGAGTGCCATCGTCGAGTACATGCGCGGTATCTGGTCTACCGAACATTTCACTGACCCGGAAGTCAGGGAACTAACCGAGAAACGGGGCGGGCAGAGTGATCTCCGTGCGATCTTTGCAAAGAACATACAGGAGTATCAAGACGCACTTGAATCCCGTGATGAACACCCGGACTTTAACCTCCTTACCCGGTCTGACTTTCGTGACCTCCGCCTCCAAGTAAGCTTCAGCAGCAAACTCAACGACAACCAAGACCTGCTCTATTCGGTGCTCAAAAATGAAGCCCACGAGTACCTCTCACGAAACCTCGTTGGTGACTTCAAAGAACAACTCCAAGAATACTCCCAGCGCTATCAAGAACAGGGTATCAGGCCGGTACTCATCTGTGAGGACCTCACGACGTTCAGTGTCCTCAAAGAACAACTCCTCGATCACATTTTCGAACTTGGCAGTAGCCACTACGATATCGTCCTCGGGTGGACTATCGGTTGGGAGCAGGACAACATCGATGACGCGATGGCTCGCTCGGATGCGGCCACGTACATGAAAGGCCGTTCAGAGGGGTACTTGACGATGACCAACGAGAACGGTGAGGCCTATTTTCTCGATGATGATGCCTCAGTCGAGCTCACTCGGTCGTACCTCAATGCTATCAAACGCCACTCCCAAACCGGAAACACACCAGACCAAGTTGAGGAAGCTTTCAATGGACTATATCCCTTCAATGAGCGATTTATTCAGATCGCTTACCGCCAACTCAATGACGAGGGGAGTGATCGCAAGACTCCACGACTGCTCTTGTTGCGGGTTGTTAAACATTGCCTGAAGTCGAACCTGCAGCCATACGAGGCGATGAAGTCTAATTCATTCGTAGACAGGCCAATGCTGGACATCGACTCAAAGTATCACCAAATCTATCAGGATATCAGTCGTTGGTATGGACTTTCTCTAGAGGATGGTGTGGGGGTGAAGACTGGTATTTTTGAGGCTTTCGGGGTTCCCCTACCGACTGAGGAAGTTGATGTGAGAGATGGATACGTGGTTTTCAACAAGGGACAATGGAGTGATATTAAAGAGAAAATCAATCCAGATCCCCCCGAACACGAAGTGGAAGTTGAGGATGAACCAGAAGGTGAAGGAGATGTCGATGTAGGTGAGGACAAAGAAGAGGATGAAGAGAGAGAAAATGACGATGACAATGAAGAAGAGGAAATTACCCCGGTCAAGCCAGAACTAGAGCCCTCCGGAGAGGAACGTGAGAGACGGCGCAAAGTACAAGAATTCCAAGATTGGGTCACCAATGGTGAGAAGTTCCCTAGTTCCGACACGCTACACAGTGGCGCTGTTGAGGCACTTGAGCGATGGCATAATCCGACGCGGCTCGCTAATCCGAATGCGTCGACGCGGTCTGCGAGCGCAATCTTCTACGCCCGTGGAGACAATGTCCCCGTCTCTATCCAGGGAGACCAACAGCGACAGGCGAACATCGATATAGAACTTCAGTGGGGGCCAGAATATGCGGATCTGTACACGCCGATGCTTGAGTACGGTCTCCTTGGGACGTTCGATACTACCGATACGAATTTCGATCAACTCCGGGCGTGGGCAGACACAAACGTCGCACAATTCAAGCAAGATATGCGAGAGGAAATCGAGGACTGCCTTCCGACCGAGCTTACGATTGAGAAAACCTTGGTGCTGGGTCAGTTCTTCTTGATTAACGCTGCGAAGGGGAAGACGATCGAAGACGGCAAACTTCCCGCGGGACTTGTCTTTGAGGACTATGAACACGACCGCCCGTACGGAAAGCCAATCGTCGATGAGTTCGATCACGACAGCGCGTTTGGAGAGGCCTTTTCGAGACTCGGTAAATCTTCAACCGTCATCAGCGATCTCATAGAGGGATTCTTCCTGCTCAAGTCGAACGTTGTCGACTACGAGCGCTTAGCAGAGGCACGGCAAGAAATTGCGTCTGACTTCCAAACCTACGTCGACGACGCCATGATGATTGATGCCGGCGACTTAGCTGATGCGTATAAAATTGGCTCAACGCGTAACCAAGCCAATACGAAGGTATCGACGCTATTGAGTCGAATCTCAGACTACGCAGCCGAACTCCAGCGACTCACTGCTGACGAAGATGCTTCAAACATTCAGGATGCTCTCAAACCGGTCGAACGGTGGTATGATAGCAGCCATACAGTAGAGGATCTAAGCGAGTGGTTTGAGTCGCTTTACAATTGCGCTGGGACACTAGATGTTACGATGGGGAAGAGCTACGAGGATGCCTTGAGCACACTCACCGAATCGCCCGAGGAGGTGAAACTCACTGCCTTCGGTGACGACGTTGATGTGTTCCAACAGATGGACGGTACGACCGGAACAATGCTTGTGGCACTGTTGCACGACTTCGCTCGGAGTCGCCATGAGCAGGAGGCTTGGAAAATATACGAGGCATTTGACTCGCTCATTAGCGATCTTCAAAAGGAGGAGCATTCGACAGGTTCTGACCTCGAACATCGGATCAAAGAGCTCACACAGTACAGCGAGTACGAACAGAAGCGGCAGGAAGTCTTGGGAATCACGGAGGATCTGTAAATATGTCTAATACCCAATCACTACCCACGGTCGTAGAGGCCCTCGAAGACAAAGCCAGAAAGAAGAAGCAGGCCGAAAATACCCAATACCACGTCTCGGTCGCCCAGCATAATATTCGCGAGATAAATAACGAACTGGACGATCTCATAACGAGCCTCAGAGATCTTCGATATTACAAAACCGTGTTCGAGGAGGCGTTCGATGGCTCAGCCCCGATGTTGGTTAGCAGTGCTACCCAGTCCGCAGAGAAAGCAATTGAGTCGACACAGGAACAACTGTTAGAGGACGTCCAGAGCAGTCTCGGTGATGACGGCGAGACAGAACTCGGATCTGATACTGACCACGACAATCTCAAGGTGCAACTTACTCCAAAAGTATCCAAGCAGATCTCACAGATCCAGTCGGCAACGCAAATGGTCGACAACGTAACAGAGCAGATAGAGGGCCAACTCGAATCCAAACAAAAAGCCTGGAGCACGAAGGTCAGCGCAGCAGAGGAACTGCAAAAGATCCTCGGCGGCCAAGACGGCGACTTCGCAACTACGCTGAACCATATGCATACGCTCCTCACTCGGAAGTTGATGGATTCGAGTGGGTCGGCATCGAACTTCGTCTCACAGTGGACCAATGCAGTGAGCAACTGGGAACAACACCAGTCACTCCAGAGTTTTGACGATTTCCAAGAGAAACACAATCTCTCCGATTCAACAGTGGAGGACGTCAAGACCCTCAGCCAGTCGGGGGAACTGACCTTGGCCGATGTTTCCCTGGAGACCATCAAGGAAATGAAGCGTGTCGACGAGCTTGAATCGGCCATCGAATTGAGTCTCTAACCATGGACGACCCAGTAGCCCGTGCAGAGCAGATGCAAGAGGCCTATCACGATTACTTCATTGGTCGTGGTGGGCGGGCAGCACGTAGCGTCGCTAATCGGCTCGTCGATGGGAAAGACGACCTCACGGGCATGCGTGGGCCCTATCTGCAAGCACTCGATATCCCAAACTGGAGTGACCAGTCGTGGGACACCTTTGCGCGATCGGCACAACTTGAGCCCCACATTCGCCGTGCATTCACAAAGATTGGGTTCGAGCGACTCTACGACTTCCAGGAACGCAGTATTGAGGCCATTCTTGAGGGCGATGACACCGTCATCACGGCCGCAACGGGGCGAGGGAAAACTGAAGCGTGGCTCATCCCGATTCTCAATCAGATTCTTGAGGACAAGCGATACGGCGATGAAGGCGATGAGACGAGCGTCAAGGCCACACTCATCTACCCGACGAAAGCGCTTGCACAGGACCAACTGAAGCGGCTCCTGCAGTATCTCTATCGGATCAACAAACAGCTAAAGTCCGAACAGCAGATCACTGTCGGTATCTATGATGGTGATACGCCACGGAATGTCGGTGAATCAGGTGCCGAAGGGTATCTGAATGCGACCTTCCGTCACTTCGAGTGTCCAGGGTACAACGATGAGCTCGAAAAGTGTCAGGACTGCGGCGGTGGCGTTCGAATCCGAAACAACACGTCGCGGTTCAAGCTCATCCCAGAGAAGGCATACTGTGAGGACGATACACCGAACGATGTGCCGCTTGATTTCTTGCGGCTGACAAAAAACGATATCCTGCAAGAGGGTGTCGACATTCTGCTCACGAACCCAGATACGATAAATTACCGTCTGATCAACACCAACGCAGAGGACGAACACGAACGGTTCATCTACGAACCCGACTTCCTCGTCTTCGATGAGGTCCACACTTACGACGGGTTGTTCGGGAGTTACACATCGACACTGATGAAGCGTATCCAGGCGCTTCGAACAGAACGGGGCGTCGATGACTTACAGCTTGTTGCGAGCAGTGCGACTGTCGAAAATGATGTTGAGCTGTTCCAGAAGGTAAGCGGCGCTGTCGATGTCACTCAAGTAAGCGAAAATCCGCGTGAGATCGATGGTGAGTGTCCACAGCGGGTCCCGGACGCTCTGACCACTCAACGTCTGTCCGTCGACCGTATTCTGGATGCGACAGCCACAGAGGAAGATGCAGTCCCCGGGTTGGACGGCTTCGACTATACACTTGAGGATGCGATGAGTTACGATCGCGACCGCCGTGAAACGGTGGTGGCTGATGCCCTGTTCGATTATCTCACCACCGCCGAAGCTGAAGATGACTCCGGTGCACAGGTGGTCCGCTATGTCCATCAGTTGCTGTACGATGAGCCACTTACGCGATCAGAATTGCACGGCAAGTTGGAGGCGACGTTAGAGGTTGATTCCGATGAAGCCTCAACGGTAGTCTCGAATGTGCGGTCTCTGGGTGAATTCTCAGGGATGTTGGAGAACAGAAGTCACATGTTCTCGTGGCCAATTGACGGCTTCTATACGTGTCCATCGTGCGATGCAACCCACAGAGCTCCACAGGATGAATGTCGTGTATGTGGGTTCGAATTCGTCACTCGATCTACCTACTGCCGACACTGTAGTAACGAGCACTCAATCGCGTGGTACTGTCCAGCCTGTGATCAACTAGAGCCGTATACACCGACCGAACACGGGACCATCGACCAGGAAGAAGAACACATCTGTCACCGATGTGAGCACGCCCGTGACGACGTCGTCCAAATGGTGCGCACGACATTCCAACCGTTCCTCGAGTGTCTCGACTGTGGCCACCGCACCGAGCGAACCACGGTTCGTGATTGCGATGCCTGCGGTTCCAAGACCGTGCGGACGAGCGAAG
>Ga0075134_100306_pt1 | contig 21361 bp, 17 predicted proteins | sample AntRauMetaRauer3_FD_69803 | JGI IMG/M metagenome (GOLD analysis project Ga0075134, IMG submission 69803) | Saline lake microbial communities from Rauer Lake, Antarctica, in enrichment culture - Antartic Rauer Lake 3 Metagenome Rauer3 | ecosystem: Environmental > Aquatic > Non-marine Saline and...
TACTACCAAGCGTTCCTCGACGAACTGCTCCAACGTTCGACCAAAACAGCAATCAACTGTGACCTCTCAATTGAGAGTACCAGCGGCAAAGTCTAGACCGCTTTGCAACACGACCAATCACTTGCACCATTATTCAGTATAGTAGTTTTTGACCGACTGAAACGCACTTCCCGTCCTGTTTGTGTAATGCAAGTTGATAGTACCTGATCGATACTACTCCGGATGTTCATTGTTCGATACGCTGGTGGATTTTCAAGTTCACAAAGTCTCTCAGACCGGCAGCATCAGGTAGTTCATCTGTCAGTCTCAGCGGATCGTTCTCGCTCGAGTCTGTGGCACCCGTCGACTAACGAATCGGGAATGTCGCTTATGGACGAGTGTACTGCCTGAAACACTGCGGCGACTTCGGCGAATTTGGGACCACGGACCGCTACGAGCGGATCAGTGTCCCAGTCGACGAACTCTAGCTCTGCTAACAGTGGCAGATGGGAATGATACAGTTCGACCTGGAGGTCCTCCAGTGAACTCGAGATGTGGTCAGATTTCGCGCTCTCCGGAAGGATTACTGCCTGGTCGGCTGGCGTATCTACCAGTGAGCCGATTACCTGGCGGCGAGGTTCCGCTGCAAGGGCTCGAAAAACCCGATCCCAGTTGTCACTCACACGCCTTCTCTCGTCGAATCGAACAGACGCCATGCCCACACAGTAGAGAGCAACCGTCTAAGTTGTTGTCTCGAAAACATTATTAAGGACCGTGAATGATATTCTCGTTGGTCACTGTGACACTGTCCCGATGGCAGCGAGGACGTTGCCGATCGCCTCGACGTCTCCCGGACGAACGAAGTATCGAGTGCGGCAACCACGCTCGAGTCGTACTAGGTCATCGAGAAGGAGAATCGAGCAGACGGGATGCACGTCGACCTGAATGTTAACAGCCTCCAGGAGCCTGTGAGGCTGCCTGGAGGCGACGGGAGACTGCCGAACTAATGGAGGGGTTCTCTGATGGCCGATGAATCTCAGACGCTGAAGACGGCGGCGTGCGAGTTGTTTGCGTCACGAAGGACGCAAAGAAGACGGTCATCAAGCGAACGTACGCCGGCTGAATGCTGACCGCCACCCGGAAACTTCGGCGGGAGCACCGAGGAGTTCTAGTGGGTCGTGACGGCTAAGAAAGCACATCTCGATGAGTAACGATGTCAGACGAGCGTCTGACGTGTGTGCGCTATGCTTCGAGTGGACCATACCCACATGACGCACATCAACTCCACTGGAAATCGACGTGACACAACCGATCTACACGTGAGAGGTTTTACAGTCGATGTTTCTGAAGAGGATTGAATGGGACGCGGCCGGTGTGTTACAGTACACGACCACGTCGGCCACTTGCCCGATGGCCAATTGGAAAATTGAGACAATGCAGAATAAGTCTGCCGGGGGGTGACCAGAGGGGAACTGAATCACCCAGCAAGAACTACTTTTGGTTTACATGAGTAAAAACACCGACGAGACCGAGGTGTACTGGCGTAACGGCTATATGCAACCGACGATCCCCTACTGGGTCAGGTTCCTGCGCGTGCTTTGTGAGGGGGAAGTGGTGTTCAAGTCACTAGGGGAATACGACGAGCCGGGGCTTGACGTGTGGGGATAACTTACCCGAGGCCGATTATGTTAAATAGTATACGTTGTCCTGTCTCAGATGCGGGTCGATTGATAGTCGTGCCCGCAACCGCCGGCCTTTCACTCCCCTGAGGGCCGGCGTCCACTCATCGATAATCTTCGACTCCGTGATACTGACAGTCCTAGGATTGCTCCCACTCAACAATACAGTTGGAGGGCGGCCCAAATTGGGTCGTTATCACGTAAGGTGATTGGGCCGCCCTGAGCAGCCCGTATCTCAAGCGGGTGCTCGATACGTTTGGACGGCGACGGGAGGAAGAGTCTGGAATATCCGACAGATACCAATATCACCTTTATTATCTCAAGAATATAACTTTTGCATGTGGAAACGGGCGAGTCATCACTGACATGATCCTTCATGCTGGCTCCTTCAGGACGGATGGCATGCTGACGGACTGGCAGCCACGGCGGCTGCCAGTCCGTCACCCACTTCGGAAAGTAGTGGTCAATGCAGCCTCCATGATTGAGGGTCTGGGACTGGAATTATTGCGGGGCGCGGGATGTCTCGCGCCCCTGTAACCAACTGGGGATTGAGTCATCCCAGTGGACCATTGGCCCATCACCTTCTGAATATACCCCTCTATCGAAGTGTTTAGTTCAGCCGCAGAAATATGAACCAGTTGTCGAATGGCTTTTAGCCTACCTAGAGCTTGTGCGAAATCGCACGAGCGTCTTCTCCAACGTAGAATCGCACGTGGTCATGTTCAAACCCGATATTGAGAGATGCGAGAAGTCAAGGAGCTCACTCGTCAGCTTATTGTTGTTCATCTTTAGAGCATGTATCGTCCGTAGTCTTCAGTTCATCTATGAAAGCAGCAGTTTGGGTTGGTTCAGTATTCAGTTGATCAACCGCCAGCTCCACGTTGATGATCTCAACTTCGCACCCCCGTTCCGCGTGCTCATTAAAGTATTCTTGCGCCTGTTCGAGTTCTTCAATTAGTCGGTGTGCTTCACAGGTATCACAAATACATTGATACATCTACTGCCTCTCCCCAGGTTGAGTCACCGTAACCGAGCCGCCTCCGTGGACTTCCACAACCCATTGTTCATATGGGAACGTCACGCGCAGCCGTTCGTCGGCGCTTTCGAGTAGCTGTTCGAGGGCGTCAGAGTCGATTACATCGAAAAGTGGCGGGTGGAGGCTGGCTATCTCTACGTCGGCGGCCGCGGAAAGAGCAGTCAGAATGGTGTATGCGATTTCGTCTGGAGGGCCCTCGGCTGAATAACTCGCTGGCATTCGCGTCATGTCTAATAATGCTGGTTTGGGCTAAAAGTATTGTCTAAAAATGATTTTTGAGTAAACGGCGCCGATATATACTCTTCTTAATTCGAAGATTGAGTCTAGAGAAAAAATTAGTCGATTCTCCTACTTTTTGGAAGTCATGTGTTCGCCGAAGTGGTTGAACGGGCGTCGACGAATCCGTCGGACGAGGCCCTCACGCTCGATCGTGAGTCCCAGGTCGTCGATCCTCTCGGTGACCTCGTGAAGGTCTTCGGAGTGGTTCGTCACGACCATGATCCGAACGTTCTCGCGGGCGCTCAGCATCTCCTCGACGTCCACGACGTTGTGGAGTTCGAGCGCATCCTTCGCGAGTTCCGCACGTTCCTTTACGGGGGCCGTGCAGACGAACTTGACACGCAATGGGAACCCGGCCTTCTCGTAGTCGATGAGCGGGACGTATCCCTCGATGATTCCTCGCTCCTCTAGTTTTTCGATACGATTGCGGATCGTCGTGTCGGAGACCGGAAGCTCGTCCCGCATATCGACCGGCGAGGTATGTCGTGCATCTTCCTGGAGCAGATGGAGAATCCCGAAATCGAGTTCGTCGAGTGGATCCGTCGACATGGGCGGAATACGACAGACCGGGGCAAAGGACTTTTCGACGAGAGTAAGGTGAGTTCATGATGCGAATTATAACAGAATATATTGGGTAAAATCATCTGCAACTACCAATCCTGTTTTGGATAATCTCGCAATAAAATGCGTGTAAGAAGACGTTGTCCAATGGAAAACAACGCTCCTTGCACAGTGAGATGAGGTGAATCTCATGGCCAGTGGTTCTCTACAACGCTATACAAGATCGAGGAGCCAGGCGAGCGGACGGTAGAGGAGCAGCGAGGCATCGGGCACTAGACCCAAGTGGGCTTTGAGCTATACGTTAACAAGCCCCGTGATAAAATACACAGGGCATGAACAACCCACGCCGCGAACCTGCGACATTCCGCGAGCGCATCGAGCACGGCGAGCGCGACATCGACGATCCGGCCGACCGCGACATCCTCCTCAAATTCAGCAACCGGCTCGACCTCTTGCGGCAGGACTACGGGCCATACCACCACCTCAAACTGCTGCGCCACTGCACACGCATCGCCGAGCACGTTGGTGGGCTCGCAGCCTCGCTTGAGGACAGGGAGGCGGCCGAGGCGATCGTCCGCTGAATCAATACCGAATACGACCCGGCGGACCTCAAATAGGACGTGAGCGAGGAGACCAACCGCGACTACCGGGTGGCACTCCGCGTCTTCGGCAAGCGCGTAACCGACGAAGACGGGCTCCCCGACAGTCTCGCCTGGATCACTGCCACTACAGCAATTACTACGATCCGACGCCGGATCCGGCCAAGATACTCGAGTAGGACACCGACGTCAAACCGATAATCGACGCAGCCCGGAACACACGAGACAAGGCGCTCATCGCTGTCCAATTCGACGGTGGGTTCCGCAGGGGTGAACTCTACGACATGACGATCGGGGCGATCTCTGACGGGACACACAGCGTCAGAATCCGTGCCGACGGCAAGACCGGCCAGGGGTCGGTCGACCTGATTCCGTCGATCCCGTATCCGAATCGGTGGTTAGCCGATCATCCGGCTGGGGATGATCCGGATGCCCCCCTCTGGTCGAAGGTTGATTCCAGAGCGGTACTCGTACACGCGATTCCTCCAGTCGTTCAAGGAACCGGCCGAACGGGCCGGCGTGAGAAAGCCGGTCACGCCTATGAACTTCCGGGAGTCGAGTGCGACGTGGCTCGCGCGAGTAACCCGAATGTCGGTGGGCAAGCCCACGAGTTCCTCGTACTCCTCGGCGACCCATGGCTGTGTGAACTCCCGTCTGGAGGGCATGACTGTCAAGCCAGCGCCATAGCGGCATAATCCGATCGTTCCATGCCCGATTCCAATTGAACGCGAGCTTGGCATACTCCTCTGAATCTAACGCTGGACCCACCAGGTTCTTCAACCGATATGCGCTCTTTATTCGGCACGGTTGATAAGATAGACTACTAATAGGAGATTTTGAGGATATCAACACATGCCAACCATCCACAAATATTTCGCACGTTTTTTCTGCACTCGGTGGCTTTCCGGTGGTATGACGAAGCCAACCGTGCGCCATATTACAATTTTTCAATTATTAGTGGATGGGTGTCGTTATCCCTGATGCAATGTCCGTCCAACCGAACCTCTCGACGTCAGGTGCTGACGGAGGAATCGTATAGTAGGAAGAAGTGTGAACGGAAGGAGGAGTACGTGACAGGAATCGTGTTAAGTCCTTAACTTAACGGTTCCCAGCCATGATCTGAGTGGGAAATTCGCCTATGTCCCTCTTCTGTTACCACTACATCATCCTCGATCCGAATGCCCCATTCATCAGTATAAATTCCAGGCTCAATCGTGACGACCATGCCCGGTTCTAGCAGGACTTCGTTACCTGATCCGACATAGTTCCCAGACATTAGGAACGGAGGCTCGTGAATGCCGAGACCTATTCCGTGTCCTGTTACGTGCAGGAAATTCTCTCCATATCCAGCGTCCTCGATAATAGAACGTGCAATCCTGTCGATTTCCTTGGCCTCTACTCCGGGCTCGAGGGCCTCGATTGCGCTTTCTTGGGCCTCACGAGCGACTTCAAAGGCGTCGATGAATCCCTCCGGGGGTTCAGATCCATACACGACGGTACGAGTTTGGTCGCTTAGATAGTGATTGACCTGAGCACCGAAATCCAAAACAACTGGATCTCCCGCTTGGATTTCCCGCTGACCGACTGTGTATGACGGTTTCGCACTATTCGGACCGCTGGCTACCACCGTGTCAAACGCGGTGTCCTCCGCACCGGCGTTTCGCATGAGATAATCGATCTCCGCGGCGAGTTCGTTCTCGGTCATTCCGATAACATTTTGGGACCGAACCGTCTCGCTCACGTCGTCCGCGATCGCGGCAGCCTCTTCAATTAATGAAAGTTCATCCTCGTCTTTCGCTCGGCGGAGAGGCATGAGTGCATCGGATGCCAGTTTAAAGTTCGACTCGAGCATCTCCTGGAGTTCAAAAATGAACGTAGCCCACATCTGATCCTCGACAAGTATCGTGGAATCACTGTCTAGGTTCAGGTCCTGCAGAGAGCTGTTGAACTCGTGAACAGGGTCATCACTATCACTCCAGGTCACGATTTTGTCAATCCAAGCAACTTCTTTTGCGTTGCTCACATTATTTGTGGACATGAATAAAAATGGGTCGTCGTCAAGCGGTAAGACAAAGAATGTATGCCGAGGAGTCATCTGCGTCTCTGGGCTTCCTGACAGATAATAGTGATTGTCACCTGGAGAAAGTATAAACACATCTCCACCGTGTTCTCTAAGCTGTGATCGAGCCTGCTCGATGCGTCGCTGTCCTTGCTCCTTGAGGACTTTCCCCATGGGGTTATTATTTCGACCAAATATATAACAGTTCAGTTCCAGGCAGGTCGGCGAAAGATCGTTCGAACAGATGGGAGAGCAGTATCGCTTGCGACTCGCCATACCCGACCATGGCCATGTGGGTACAATTATTGACATATGAGAATATTTAAAACCCGAGCTGTTGACAGTTAGCTTGCATGCCCCAACCAGGAGTCGCTGACTTGGTCAGTGAGAACGATCTCAAAATCCCTGTACTGGGAGAAACCGCTGCTGCAACACGAATTAAACCGGCGAGTGGAGCAGAAAAAGCGCCTGTGCTTCTCATGTATTTCCCGTACAGGAAAGACGATCACCTCACGTACGGTGCGTATTCGCCTCTGTTAGAATACTTCGCTCTGAATGACTATAACGTCGTCATTGCCGACATCATCGGTACAGGTGCTTCAAGCGGCCAAAAGGAGACGCCAGCTAACTCCTCGGTCGAGGGGAAAGAGGGTGCGGCGATTGTCGAGTGGCTAGCCGAACAAGAGTGGTCAACTGGCCGTGTAGGTGTGTTCGGCAAGTCTTACGGCGGGTTGACCTGTCTGAGTACAGCGGCAGAACAGCCAGAAGGCCTTGGCGCGATCATGCCGATGTACACGTCCACAGGTGGATATCGCGACCAAAACGGTGGGATTTTTGATCCATATACATGGGCAGGTCACTGGAATCCACAAATGCAAGCACTTCAGGGTCTACCAACGAGTAACAAAGACGCTGAGGGGCGCTGGGCCGATGTGTGGAAAGAGCATCTGGCACAGCTCGAAAGGGGGAACAATTGGTTGTTCGAATCCATGAACAACGAGGTGGAGGACGAGTTATGGACGCAGAAGGAGGCCGCCGTCGAAAATATCGAAGTCCCCACCTTCGGCGTGAGTGGATGGCGTGATTTTGCTCCAGCTTCTACGCTCGAATATCTCGCGGCCATTGATGCGCCGACACGTGGACTCATTGGACCGTGGCGCCACACTATGGGTCATCGAGGACGCGAAGTCGCGATTGATATGCGCCGCCAGGCTGTCGAGTGGTTCGACCATTTCCTTAAGGATGAACAGAATGGCGCACTTGACCATGCTCCGATCGAATTCTGGACCGAGCGCAACGGTGGCGGAAAAATCGGGGCTGGATCTTGGCGGGAGGCGGAATCATGGCCTAGCGTCTTAGAGAACCCGTCTGTCGAGGGAATGGAGACCATCAGTTTTGCGTGTACCCCTGACGGCCTCCTGAGCGAGAGTGAATACGATGGCGATGCACTCGAACGGAAGTACAAACATGACCAAACAGTAGGGATGCACTCGGTCGATATGGGATTTCCCATCCCTGCTGACACGAATCAAGACGACGTTCGGTCTCTTTGTTTCGAAACGAAACCACTCGGTATCCCGGTCGAATATACGGGAACGGGAGCCGCTACAGTCCGTGTAAAATCAAGCATTCCAGATCCCATCCTCTCAGTTCGTGTTGTCGACGTTGCGCCCGATGGTGCTGCTACTCTCGTTAGCCACGGTCGTCTGAGACTCACACACCGCAACGGCCACAAGGATACTGACGAGGTAGTACCAGGGGAGGAATATTCCGTCACTGTTCCGCTCAAACCGAAGTCTCACGTCTTCGAAGAAGGACACCAAATTCGGTTTGCAATAGCTGCGTCTCACTTCCCAATCGCGCTGGCCACTCGGAAGCAAGGGACGTTTACTATCGTGTCCGATCCAGAATCGCCAACGCACCTCAAGTTCCCTGGTCGCATCCACGACATTGACGTAACGTTCCCCGATGCGTTTGAGATGGCGGATCCGGATGAGAGCCTTCTCCCTACTGAGCCGCCCTATGTTACTCCAGAACGGAGTGTTTGGCGCACGTCGCGCGATCATATCAACGACACAGCCACAGTGTTCACGTCATCCGGTAAGTCCGTTGACCTGCCCCATGGTCCGACTATGACCTTTTCACAGGATATTGAGGCGACTGTTCAGGCACAGGATCCATCTTCAATGGTCGTCTACTCAGACACGGAGATGACCATCGATTACGGTACGGAAACCGCAGTCGCAGACATTACATGCCGGGCTTCTCGCGACAGCACTCAGTATACGACAGCGATTACAGTTGACGACCAGCGCGTCTTCGAAAAAACGTTCACTCGATAGGACGTACTTCGCGTTTCCTATTGGACGCTGTTCGCTGGTCGTTCGGTGAATTCCCGCGTCCACGGCCACGGCCATATTTATACTCAGTTGTTCTCTACCGTGACAGAGATGGTCACACAACCGCCAGTCACCGAGTACATCGATGGCAAGGAACCTGAATTTCTCGATGACCTCTGTATATTGCTTGCACAGCCCTCTGTTAGCGCAACGAGTGAAGGAATTGAAGAGTGTGCTCAATTAATCACCGAACTTGGATCGAAGTACGGATTTGACGAAGGCATAATCGCCGAGAGCGACGGACTACCCTCTGTCATCCTCCGAGCGTTCGCGGACAACACTCCTCAGAATGACCTACCCACAGTTCTAATCTACGGCCATTACGACGTTCAACCTGTAGAACCAAGTCAATGGACCACCCCTCCCTTTGAACCGGACATCAGAGAAGATGATGACGGACAGCAGAGAATATATGCGCGGGGTGCCGGAGATAACAAGGGTCAGTGGTTCACGCATTGCTGTGCAATCAAGACCCTGAGAGAAACTACTGGCCTTCCAATCAACGTTACACTTCTCCTGGAGGGAGAGGAAGAGAGCGGAAGTCCGAATATTCGGCAAGTGGTTTCGGACAATGTCGCAGTTCTCAATGCTGACCTCGTCTATAATGCCGATGGTCCGCTTGAAATCCCTGGTCGCCCTGAGCTGATTCTCGGAACGCGTGGCCTCCTCTCGCTTCAGATCGAAGTCAGCGGACCGAAGCGCGAGCTTCACTCTGGAAACTACGGGGGGCCAATCCAGAATCCGGCTTGGTCACTTGTTCAGTTACTCGCTTCTTTGCGATCGTCGGATGGCTGGATCAGCGTAGATGGGTTCTATGATTCCGTACGTGAAAAGAGCAGTCTCGAGGACGAGTTGATTGAGAGCATCCCTCTCGATAACGAAGATATTCAAGCCGAGATCGGAATCTCTGGGTTCGCAGAAGGTCCTGGTGAGGCCTATCTCGATAAATTACTGTTCTACCCGACAATGAACATCGCTGGTATCACGAGCGGATACAGCGGTGGGGGGACGAAAACGGCCATCCCTCCGAAGGCAACGGCAAAAATCGATATGCGATTAGTCGAGGACCAAAACCCCGATACCATCTATCGGAAAATCCTCAATCACATAGCTGAGCGAGATTTCGGCCCAGTCGATGTATCTGTCGAACAATTAGGGAGTATGACTCCGCTTCGGATCCCACCCACGGTCTGGTTTCGAGAGCCCATCGAAGAGGCAGTGGAAGAGACATGGGGGATGAAACCGATCACGAAGCCTTCTGCGGGCGGTGCTGGACCGTACTATACGTTCTATGATGTCTTGGACGCCTCCTATATTGCAGTACCTTACGCAAATCATGATGAAAACAATCACGGACCCAACGAGAATCTCCGACTTGATTACTTCGAGCGGGGCATCCGGACAACGATTCAGGTCCTATCGAACCTTGCCGAATCATTCCCCGACGACCGACTTACCCCAGATTGCGACGACGTGAAAGACGACTGAATCAAATCGGGTCTTCGTAATCTTCTCCCAACATTTCGTACCCTTCTCTCGCCATTCGATAGGTCTCCTGGAGGTCGGAGATCGGATTTTCTGTGGCATCAACGCGAATGTTGTTGTAGTAGGGTAGCGGAGCGTGATATTCGGTTGACTTAATCAGGATCGCTCCACTGTGGATGTGGAGTTCCTCTCGTTTGTCGCCTCCAGCGTCGTGGCCGGCTGCGAGAGCATCGATCAGCCGTTTGCCGAGAGGTTCTGACTCATCGGCATTGACGTACGCGCTAGCCGTCTCGTCGATAACCGACGGGCCTGCAAGAAGATTACCCGCAACGGTGTAATTCTCACCGCTTGTATGTCCTGCCCAATCCCCACAGTCTTCTCCCGTGTGCGTGAAGGTTCCTGAGTCATCAACTCCGTGCACTTGACGGACAGACATACCCTCGTCGACATTGAGCAGCCCCTGTACTGCATCCCCGATAGCCATCCCGTCGTCAACATATTCAATGGCTTTCTCACGGAGTTTCACGTTCGGGATCTCAAACGCCGGCCCGATGCCACCGGATTGGGCGCTTACGGCCCCGTTCTCGCTTGCATAGGGCGACTGCATTCCGACACTCGCGACGCGAGTTGTTATGCCTACCCCGAAGAGGGTGTGCTCATCGTTGTCTCTATTCTCGTATGCCTCTCTCACACAGATGCTAAACGTCACGAATCTTCCTTCCGTCAAACGATAATAAGCGTTTGCAGTTATATCCGCGGTTAGATGGGTTTACTGTCTTTTTCGTCGCGAGTGACGAATTCTAATTCTGTAGCCTTCTCGGGGTCCACACGGTGACAGAGGGCCTTATGGCCGGAATTCATCTCCACCGACCGGGGTTGGTGCTGTTCACAGGGGGAGGGGAAGGTCTCTCGAACGACTTCGGCAGCAGCTTCTCTGTTCTCCTCGACCAAGTACTCCGCGGCCGTCCGAATTGCATCGGCGGCATCAGATGGAAGCGACTGAATTTCTATTGGGAGGGTTTGACCGATGAGGTATTCAACTATCTCGGCCTCATCAAGTGATTCGTTCTCCGACTGTAGGTATTCACGGAGAGTACCGGGATTAATCTCGTCGTTCAGGACGCGTGTGCGGAACGTATAGGCCGCTTTGAATTCCTCTTGAGTACCCGACCAGCTATTGGGGGGAATCACCACGGGGCAACGTGTATTGAACCGGCAGCCTTCGGGCGGGTCAAGCGGTGAAGGCACGGCGCCCTCAAGCGTGATCCGGTCTGGTCGATTGGCCGTCTGGATACGCGGAACGGCGGATAGGAGTGATTTCGTATACGGATGCTGTGGATTGCCGAAGAGTTCCTCGGTTTCGGCCTGCTCAACGATCTCTCCCAGATACATCACAGCGACTCGATCCGAAATATGGCGAACGACGCTGAGGTCATGGGCGATAAACATGATCGAGAGGTTGAGGTCCTTTTTAAGGGAGTCAAGGAGATTGAGAATCTGAGCCTGAACACTCACGTCAAGTGCACTCACGGGTTCGTCTGCGACGAGCAAGTCAGGTTCAAGCGTAATTGCTCTCGCGATTGCGATACGCTGCTGTTGACCACCGCTAAATTGATTCGGATATCGGTTAAGTTGAGCCTCTGAGAGACCAACTCGCTCTAAACTATCGACGATAATCTCTCTTCGATTGGATGGAGAAGAGCCTATGTCGTGGATTTCGAGCGGCGCTGTGAGAATCTCACTGACAGTCTTCCGCGGATTCATTGATGCCAGCGGATCCTGAAATATCATCTGGATGTGTCGACGGTACGGTCGCATCTTCCGCTTTGAGAGCCCCGAAATCTCGTTACCCCGGTACGTGACAGTTCCGTCCGTCGGATGATTGAGATTGATGATCGTCTCTGCCAGAGTACTCTTCCCGCAACCACTTTCTCCAACGATCGCGACCGTTTCACCCTCGTTAATTGTGAGATCGACTCCGTCGACCGCTTTGACCACTCCTGTTTCACCGACAATCCGATCAAGGAGGCTCTCACTCTGGGAGAAATGCTTTTTCAGGCCACAGACTTCCAGCAGGGACCCAGAGCCGCTCTCAGTAGTCATAGTTGTTCCTCCTCCGGCCCCCGACGAAGGCATGCTGCAACATGTTCGGTACTCTCATCCGATCCTACCGGCCGATATTCCGGCTTGATTTCGTAGCATTCTCGCTTTGCCTCCGGACAACGCGGCGCGAAGTGGCATGCGTACTTAATATCGACGAGGTCCGGGACGCTACCCTTGATCGGGTGGAGAGTTTCTTTGGGATCGTCGATGTCGGGAATGCTAGAAAGGAGACTTTGAGTGTAGGGGTGCTGAGGATTCTCGAAGAGTTCCGTTGCATCTGAAACCTCAATAATTTCGCCTGCATACATGACATTCACCCGATCACAGACCTCTGCAACAACCGCAAGGTCGTGCGTAATGAGGAGAATCGAGGTATCGAACACCTCTGTGATGGACTCCAACTCCTCCAAGATCTGCGCTTCAATAGTTACGTCGAGAGCTGTTGTGGGTTCGTCCGCGATCAGGAGATCTGGTTCACAGGAGAGGGCCATGGCGATCATCGCCCGCTGCCGCATACCTCCACTAAACTCATGAGGATAGTCTGCAGCACGATTCGCGGCATCCGGTATCTGTACCGTTTCCAGCATCTGGACTGCACGTCGCCAGGCTTTACTGTTTTTCGCGGCACCGATGAGCTTCCGTTTGAACTCTGCACTCAGCGATACCGATTCGCCTACATCCGGCTGATGAAGTCGGATTGCCTCAGCGATCTGTTCTCCGACTGTCAACGTAGGGTTCATGCTATTCATCGGGTCCTGAAAAATCATTGAGATGAGGTTGCCACGAACGTTCGCGAGTTCCTGTTCGCTCTTCTCTACGAGAGAGTCCCCGCGGAACTGGATATCACCGGAGACGATCCGGCCAGGCTCGTCAACAAGACCCATGATGCTCTCGGCAAGAACGGATTTCCCGCTACCGCTCTCGCCCACGAGCCCAACGATCTCGCTTTCCCCGATCTCCATATCAACGCCGTTCACAGCACGTACTGTTCCGCGTTCGATTTCAAAGTGGGTCTCTAAGCCTTCTATCTCGAGAAGCGTCATTATTCGATCCCCTCCTCTTGGACGTCAAGCGCGTCACGCAGTCCATCACCGAGAATATTGAATGCAAGGACAGTCACCATAATCGCCAGACCCGGCATCACACTGATCCACCACGCGGATGTGATGTACCCTCGCCCGTCGGAGATGAGCAGACCCCACGTCGGAGTCGTCGGCTTCACTCCTAACCCGAGGAACGATAGCCCCGCCTCTGCGAGGATCGCGAGCGGAATCATTACTGTTGCCTGAACGACAATCGGTGCCACAGCATTCGGAAGAATTTCGCGAGCCATGATTCTCGTGTCGCTCATTCCGAGCGCATGGGCTGCTTTGATGAACTCCTCCTCTCTGATCCAGAGGACTTCACCACGGACAAGTCGAGCGAAGTCATCCACGTAGGCCAATGAGATCGCTAATATGACGTTCATGACTCCCAACCCGCCGATGTAAGCGATAATAGCGATTGCCAATACGATCTCGGGGAATGCCCACTGGAAGTCGACATAACGCATTAGGACGCTATCCACCCACCCGCCGAAGTATCCGGCAAGAAGCCCGATGGTCGTTCCAACGACGAATGCACCGATGACAGTCACAAGTCCGACGAGTAGCGATATCCTCGCCCCGTACACGATACGGGAGTAAATATCGTGCCCGAAGGAGTCCGTTCCGAGTGGGTGCCAGACTCGCTCGACTGTTCCATCGTCGTCGACGTCGACCGACGAGTACGAGTTCGGTTCCTGCAGCAGGGAATACGTTGCATCGGGATCGTGGAGAGCCACCATCGGAGCGAAGACCGCCATCAGGATGATTCCAATAACGACAAAGAAACTGAGGAGCCGGAGTTTGTTCTCGAGGAATCCCTCGATCAACAACTGTGCTGTTGACTTGTGATCATCTACATACTCATCCTCCTGATACTCAGGAGGAACCTCGATGGGTGGCTCTACGTTCTTTGTTGGATCGTTTTCACTCATCTCAGGACTCCTCGTAGCGGATGCGCGGATCGATGAATGTGTACATAATGTCGACGAACAGGTTGATCATGATGAATCCCCCCGCCAGGACCAGAATCGCTGTTTCAGCGACGGGATAATCCCGATTGAGGATCGCCTGCACGATGACACGACCCATACCTTTGATCCCGAACACAATCTCAACGGTCACTACTCCTCCGATAATCACGGCGAGCTGGATACCTGCGATCGTCACAACCGGGATAAGTGCGTTTTGAAGCGCATGCTTGTAGAGCCTTACTTGGCTTCCTACCCCTTTTGCTCGGGCAGTCTTCATGTACTGCTTTCCGAGTTCTTCGAGGAGTGAGGAGCGCATCATTCGCATGATGACCGCAGTATATGGAAGTCCGACAGCGAGTCCTGGGAGGATGACGCTCTGAAACCATGGAATAACTCCCTCACTGAGAGGAGTGTACCCGAATACGGGGAGGATGCCGAGTTGCACGCTGAACACGACCATCAGGACGATTCCGATAAAGAACGGCGGGGCTGAAAGGCCGAGGAAGGCAATGAGAGTGGCCACGTAATCAGCAGGTTCGTTCTTCCTCACGGCGCTCGCGATGCCCGCAGGGACCGCTATCAGGAGCCCGATCGACACTCCAATGACCCCGATGGCTGCTGTTTTAGGCAGCGCTATAGCGACGATCTGTGTTATTTCTTGACCTGTCCGAATACTAGTCCCGAAATCGAGTTGGAGCAAATCAGTTATCCAATCTACATATTGAATGGGAATCGGGTCATTAAGTCCGAGCTGTTCACGCATTGCTTCCACCTGGTTGGGGTCAGCTCGCCGACCAAGCATCGCATGAACCGGTCCGCCCGGTATTGAGCGCATGCCGACGAAAATCGTCGTCGCGACCAACCACATAATAAATGCCGCGTGGATGGTCCGTTTGATGATATAGTTCTTCATGGGGGTGGCAACGAATGACTTGCTAATAGAATTTTGGATTACCGAAAGCTACTCACTCATCGAGCCATACGTTTTCGAACCGCATGATAACCCCGAAGTGGCTGTAGTTCTTCAGTTTTTTACTCCGAGCGGAGATCGCCTCTGTGTGTTCGAGGAACGCCCACGGAGCGTCCTTGATGAGCTGATCCTCGATCTCCCAGAGGACCTGCTTTCGCTCCTCACGGTCTAGCATCGTACGCTGTTCCTCGGCCTTCTCGACAGCATCCGTGTAGTTCCACCAGTTCGAGACTTCTTCCGGCGGCCCGAACTGTGGGTATATCGCCATGTCGGGGTCCGGCGCACTACTCGTTCCCCACGGCATGAAGGTGAAATTCCCCTTTGGAACCTGCTCGAAGATCGTTGGGAAATCCTTCTGATTGAGTTCGACCTCCCAGTCGAGCACTTCGCGGAGCATATTTCGCATGATCTTTGCACCACGCATCTCCGGCTGGGCTACGGTCATCTCGACTTTCTCCCCGATCACACCGGCTTCCTCCGCCAGCTTCCGCGCTCCTTCCGGATCGTGGTTCTGATCCGTTGGTTTCTGATCCGGGGCTGATCCGGATTCGTCCCGGTAAGCCCAGGCGGAGGCCGGAGTGATGATGCCCGTATCACCGACTCCAAGTCCAAAGAACGTCTCGTCAACGTACCGCTCTCTATCGAACGCCTTGGCGACAGCCAGCCTAACACGCTTGTCCGTGAACGGCTCGGCATCGCAATTGAACGCGAGTCCACCGAAGTTTGGGCCAAGCGCTTTCTCGATTACGACGTTGTTGCTACTCTCGAGCGTCTTGACTTGCTCTGCAGGGACGAGGCTCATGAAATCGATGTCGCCCGTCCGCATCGCGCTTACACGCGTAGTCGCTTCTTGAATTGGTCTGTAATCGACGCCATCGAGATACGGAAGTGGATTGCCGTTCTCGTCCGTATTGAAGTAGTCCTCGAAGGCGTCCGTCTTCATCGTTGACCCGAGTTGGTGCTCGACGATTTTGAACGGCCCAGTCCCTACGGGGGTGATCTTATACTGATCTTCCCCCATCTCTTCGATGGCGGTCTGGTTAACAATCGCACCAGCGTTCCCCACGTCCGGGGTGAGGAAGAGCATGATCGGTGCAAATGCCTTCTGGAAATTGAGCTCGACAGTATACTCATCCGGAAGATTGACACCTCCATCGTCAACCGGTTTTAGCGAACTAAACTTAGCTTTGTGAGCCGTATCCTTAGTCAGGACGCGGTTGATGGAGTATTTCACGTCCTCGCTGGTGAAGTCCTCGCCGTTGTGGAACTTGGCGTTCTCGACGAGATCGAAGGTGATCCGTTCTCCTCCGTTTTCGACCGTCCAGTCCTTCGCAAGGTCGCCTTGTACCGTGAGGTCCTTCTTAATCTTCGTCAAACCGCTGAAGATGTTCCCGATCGCGAAGGTCGCTTGGGTCAGCTCTGAGTAGTGGGGGTCGAGCTGTTCCATCTGTGCCACGTTCCACCCTGCCTTCAGCCGGCCACCGTAGCGCTTGCCAGATCGATCTTGACCACTGTTTGAACCACCGCCTCCATCAGTTCCGCCCCCATCACCGCCGGCTCCATCTTCATCTCCATCTCCATCTCCATCTCCGCCTCCGCCGCCGGCACACCCAGCTAATCCAGCCATCCCAACAGCGCTAAGGAGTTTCATCGTCGTCCGACGATCGATGCTAGGACCATCCAGATCTTCCTGTGTGATGTCTAACTCTTCGTCGACGTACTCTTTGCCCATGGCTTACACCTCCCAGAGTAGAATTCGTCACATATAATAACTCTATCTTAATAATTTTGCCAATTATGGCCCGAGCGATCTCTAACGAACCATCCCTTTAAGTCGCCAGTTATCAATAGACGGATACAAGGCCGTAAAAAGAGGGACCCAGTTCCTCAGCAAGCAAATCTTACTCGACGGGCCTCCGGGGGACCTAGATTTATAATGCTCGTTTTTGATGGGCGTATATGGCTTCAGAGCCAGCAACGCGGATCTCCGAGCTTGAGATCCACAACGACCTGCGGATTCCCGTCGGGGAAAACACCGTGTCCGCAACGTGGTATGAACCAATCGACTATGACGAACCGCTACCGGCGCTATTGCTGTACTATCCCTATCGGAAGGATGACCACCTCACCTTCGGCGCCTACGCACCCACCATCCAATATCTAGCCAAACACGGCTACCACGTGATTACGGCCGATCTCGTGGGGACAGGTGCGTCGAGTGGTCGAAAGGAACGACCGGGGGACACACAGGCGGAAGGCGAAGAGGGCAAAGCCATCGTTGAGTGGTTGGCTAACCGGGACTGGACGACCGGTCGAATAGGAATGTTCGGGAAATCGTATCCCGGAATGACGTGCCTGAGCACTGCCGCGGCACAACCAGACGGGCTAGAGGCTATTGCTCCAATGTACACATCGGCGGGTGGGTACAACGAGCGAAACGGCGGTCTTGTCGACGCTTGGGGGCGTGGCGGCCACTGGAACCCTCAAATGCAGGCCCTTCAGGCGCTCCCCTCGAGTTATCGTGACGATGACGGGCGCTGGGCAGAGGTTTGGAAGGAACATCTTCAGGAGCGGCTCGACGGAACCCCTTGGTTGTTCCAGGCACTGGACCACGAACATAAGGACGGATACTGGGAGGGGATGGATATTGACATCAGTCGAATCGAAGTCCCCACCTTCGCCGTGAGTGGATGGCGCGATATTGCTCCCAGAGCAACATTGGAGTACATTTCCAAGATCGATGCTCCAAAGCGAGCTCTTCTCGGTCCGTGGCGCCACACGCTGCCACACCGCGGCCGCGAGACGGCGATTAAATTCCGCCCGCAGCTCGTTGAGTGGTTCGATCACTTCCTAAAGGACAGGGACAACGGTGTACTCTCCCATCCCACTATCACGTACTGGACGGAACGCGATGGCGGGGGGAAGGTTGATGGGGGTGTTTGGCGGGGAACAGAGACGTGGCCGACCACCGCAGAGGATGACGCCGAAGTACTATCGTTTGCGATCACGCCGGCTGGCCTTGAGCCCGACTCCGAGTACACCGAAGGCAGCCTGAACGTAGAGTACGAACATGATCACACTGTCGGGATGGACTCACAAGACGAATTCGCGGTTCCGGCAGACACCAACAGCGACGACGTTCGATCACTGACGTTCGAGACTGATCCACTCAATAATCCCATCGAGTTCACTGGGAACGGAACGGTCGATCTCCGACTAACATCCTCAATCCCCGATCCCCTCGTTGCGGTTCGGGTCGTTGATGTCGCGCCGAACGGGGAGGCGATGCTCGTGTCTCACCGTCATCTGAGGGCGAGTCATCGAGACGGCCATGAGACTCCACACGATCCGACGCCTGGTGAGCCGTTCGACATCAGGCTTGACCTCAAACCGAAATCTCACGTGTTCGAGGAAGGCCACCGGATTCGGCTTGCGATTAGTGGAGCGAATTTTCCGGTGGCGTTACCCACCCGGAAGCAGGGCTCATTCACCCTATATTCTGAGCCGTCCGCTCCGTCTCGCCTCACCCTGCCGGGAAAGGTGCACGAAGGCGGGATTCACTTCGACGAGACACTCGATATGGGAACGCCTGAGACGAGTATCCTCCCGATCGACTCGTGGTATGTGACTGGAGAACGCAGCATCTGGGAGACAAGCCGTGATCACATTAACAATACAGCCTCTGTTCACACGTACTCGGGGAAGACAGTTGATCTCCCACATGCCGAGTCGATGAGTTTCAATCAGGATATCGAAGCTACCGTTGAAGCCGATAATCCATCGTCCATGTTCGTCTACTCAGAGACGGAGATGACGATCGATTACGGAACGGAAACAGCACGGGCCTGGGTGACATGCCGAACTGCGCGTGACAGTACGCAGATCTCTACGACAGTCACCCTCGACGACCAGACCGTTTTCGACGAGAGCTGGACTCGCTAAAACGAGATTCCCCCTTCTACACACCTTCCTCTCCGCCGGTAGAGGCCGTGGAAACAGTTATTAGCCAACGTACGTCTCTAAAGACGATGCATATCGATGCAAGCGACTATCGAGAGATATCCCGTGTGACAACCGGCCAACTTGCTACCGACCCCCAACTCTCACCGGACGGAACGACCGTCGCGTTCGTGAAAAAGGAACCAGCGACCGACCACGAGTACGTTGCATCCATTCATCTGCTCGAACTAGACGGTGAGGAGCCTCGACAGTTCACACGGGGTTCCGACATGGATACCTCTCCCTGTTGGAGCCCTACTGGAGAGAGACTTGCATTCCTTCGTGCCCGCGACGAAGACAACCAGCCGCAACTCTGGCTCATTCCTCGAACCGGTGGGGAAGCTTGTCAATTAACGCACGGAATCGGAGGTGCGTCACAGATCACGTGGTGTCCCGACGATACCCATATCGCCTTCGTTCAGTCGACGACGAAAGCGGAGCGAAATGCTGGCTCCGATCAGGCTGCCGGCGACGAGTGCCGGAGTCCTCCTGACCCTCGAGAGATTGACCAAACAATCTATCGGGCCGGTGTCGACTATTTTGACGGGAGAACCGCCCACGTGTATCTCGTTAACGTCGAAACCGGAGAGACAACTCGTATCACCGATGGCACCGCGAATTATACCAGTCCGGAGTGGGGTGATAGCGAGACGCTGTATTTCACGGGACAATCCGGATATGGGGATAGCCGTACACACAGACTCTTTCGTTGGGATCGAATTGAAGGCCGTCAAAGGGAGATAACTCGATTCACCTACCCGGCTTCGTATCCGAGTACAGTCGAGATCTCCGCGTCTACTGATGGTCAAGTCGTCTATCCATACCGTCCCGACGAAGGGGCGTCGCTTGCGCAGACAGACCTCTACGTCGTTAATGACGAGACCGGTGATTCCGTCCTCTTAACCGGCGAACTCGATCGGACAGTCCGTGGTCTTGGAAGCAAGCCGAAATGGGGACCGAAAGAACAGACTGTGTACTTCATGGTTCCCGACCGTGGTCGGGTCGTTCTATACGGCGTGTCCGCCGACGGATCGACTGATCCAAAAGTCGTCCTTGATGACGGAATTAGCCATCTCACAGGATTCGATGTGGGCGAAAACCGGATCGTGTTCGCACAAAGCGAATGGGACCATCCTGGCGATCTGTTCAGCAGACCTCTCGAAGGTGGATCAGTGCGTCGACACACCCAGGTTAACAGTTCGTTCTTATCACAACACGACGTGAGCGAACCAGAGGAAATTACTTTCGAGAGCGACCCTGGCGTAGAGATACAGGGCTGGGTCCTCACACCACCGGACTTCTCTCCCGACCAGACGTATCCACTGATCGTCGAAATCCATGGCGGTCCCCACTATATGTGGTCGACGAGCGGTCTGATGTGGCATGAATTCCAGACGTTGGCTGCGCGTGGATACATCGTGTTTTGGTGTAACCCACGGGGATCGGTCGGCTACGGAGAATCGTTTAATCGGGCAGTTTACTGTGACTGGGGGGGCCCAGATTACACAGACATCATGGCGGGCGTCGACGCCGTCTTGGAACGCGGCTTTATCGACGAGGAGAACATGTTCGTCATGGGGAGTAGTTACGGGGGCTACCTCACTGCATGGATCATCGGACAGACAAACCGGTTCAGAGCTGCTGTAGGGACCCGTGGGGTGTATGACCTCACTGGTATGTATGGTTCCTCTGACGGGTATCGGTTCCTAGAAGATGAGTTCGGAACTACTCCCTGGGAAAATCCGGAGCAATACTGGGAGTGTTCCCCCGTCGCACACGTAAGTGACATCTCCACCCCCATGCTCCTCATTCATAGCGAGAAAGACTACCGGGCTACGATCAACACGGCAGAAATGTTCTATCGGTTCCTGAAGAACAACGACGTCGAGACGAAGTTTGTTCGGTACCCTGAGGAGGGGCACGAGCTCGCCCGAAACGGACAACCGGTTCATGTCATTGACCGACTTGAACGGATTGCTCACTGGTTCGACGAGCACTCCGAACATCATACCGCATCGAACTAGCGGACGCCTCGTTCACAGTATCAGTACTTCACAAAGCCGCTTAGTTAGAACGTCTGCTTGCTGAAGGTGTGTCTAAAACCAAACAAGCAGACGGTGAGATCCACGAGGACCAGCTTCTTAACTTTCTCGTCAA
>Ga0075134_100315_pt1 | contig 20823 bp, 28 predicted proteins | sample AntRauMetaRauer3_FD_69803 | JGI IMG/M metagenome (GOLD analysis project Ga0075134, IMG submission 69803) | Saline lake microbial communities from Rauer Lake, Antarctica, in enrichment culture - Antartic Rauer Lake 3 Metagenome Rauer3 | ecosystem: Environmental > Aquatic > Non-marine Saline and...
CTTGTTCAGCTACGAATCCAAAGAATACAAAGTCAATAGATACTAGTACAAGTGTACAAACCATAATTGATACGAATATAATTGCAACATATGCTTTTGCTTTTCTCCCACGTTCATCTTTTAATTCATATAATGCCGTAAAGTCATCTGCTATAATTTTCATAACTGTAGAAACGTCTCCTGATACACTGTTTGCACGAGCTATAAGGTCAACAGCTTGTGATATTTTTGGTGTTTCAAGTTTGTTCGCAAATTCTACGAGAGCATAATTGAGGTTTCCAAATATATCACTTTTACGTAATGATTCTCTCAGTGAATCATAGAAATCACCTTCACCAGAATATGCGGCTGTAGTAATAGCTTCATCAATAGTTAATCCTCTTTTATTTGACTGTTGAATATTATTTAGTAATTGTGGTAACTGTGTTTCAACTCTCGCACGTCTTTTCTTTTCTTTTTCATATAAGAACGTCCATGGGACAATAATCATTAATAAAGGTATGTAATATCCATATATTGTTGCCTGAAGTGGAACTTCATTCCATTCAGCAGCACTCAATGGAATAACTCCTGTCTGTATCATAAATGATAAGTAAATAAATACAATAGGTAGTGTGAATAAGAGTGATAATGTAGAATATTTTTGTATCTCATCAAGATAATCAAGCCATGTTTTTTCATCATCCTGTTCAAGACCATTTGTTACTTGGTGTAATAATAATGGTTTTGTAATCTTGTTTGTATTACTATATTTACTACCAAGTATGTATATTATAAGAGATATAATAAGACCTCCTGCTGGAACGTGTACATATGGCACCATCTGTGTTAATGCTCTGTTGAAGTTACCAGTCATAGCTGATACAAGTTGAAGAACCATAATGAAAATTGGAGCAAGTACAAACGTAACAATATACGCTTCTGAAAGCATTTCCAACGTATTAAAGTATGATTCCTGTTCCTTCTTTTCTTGTTCTAGAGCATATTCTGTTTTATCCTGTAAGTAAGAACTAACATCACTCCCTGTATCAAGCACGTTTATTAATCCTTGTAGGAAATCTTTTAATTCCTCGCTTTGCGTTTGAGAAGCCTGATTTTTTATAGCAGCTTCAAGACTCAAATTACCGTATTTTGATTGTGTTATTATATCATCGAAAACTTCAGCAACATATGTATATGTACTTTTTGAATTTGCAAGTTCTTCCATTGCTTGTGTAATCGTTAGACCACCTTTGGTTAACGAATAGAGGAACAAATATGATTGAGGTAAAATCATATTAATTTTTCTTTTTTGCTCATTAACAGAGTATACTGGTGCATATAATTTATAAATTACATATGCTAGGGTAGATAATGGCATTAATATTATAAGAGCAATATTACGAATTAATACGGCATCAAAGAATTGTGCCGGTAATATTTCTTTTAATTCGTCTGTAGGGAATAATTGAACGTCTGTCAATTCTACGTTTGGATTTAGTTCTGTAAATAATTGAACGATAATTTCGTATGCCCCATATAATGCTCCGAAAATTATCCCTGCAACGATATTATTTGTAGCTAATTCTGTTATATATGAAATTATTGATTCTATAGATATGGTACTATCTATAAATCCGACACTTTTAGATATAATATATAATATCACGTCAGACAAAAATCTTATTATTTCTATAAAAATGTATATTATGTTTGCCTTTCCTAATATTCCTGTTATTGCTTGTGTTATTTCTACGAGTCCATAATTAAAGAATAGGTATGAGGATAATATAAATAATGTTGCTGAGAAAGCAAATAGTAAAGTTTCAAACGGTATTCTCGATATATAAAATCTTGTTGGTTTACTAGTATATATATTTGCATAATCTGTGTAACTAGTTTCTTCAATAATATAGTCTGTAATAGGTTTAAATATAACATATGAAAATATGTCTAATTGGTCATCGTAGTGGTCTATTTTCTTTTCTATATATTCTCTAATTTCAACCATGAGTAATCACACCAATGTATCGTTTTCAATTTGTTTTAACACAGCATTACTATTATTCATATATCTTCGCAATATTTTCGTGACTTTAATATATCCTAATGATTCACCGTCTTCACTTTTTAGATATTCAAGGACTTTCATTCTGTTATTTAGTTCTTCTTTGACATCTTCATCAGTCCAATTTTTAATTATTTTTATTTCTTCTAGTACATTTGAGTCATTTATTTTACTCTTTATATTATCTGTTTCTGGGTCGTATTCGAATATCGATTTTGCTTCAAGTTTATTATTTTTCGCTTTTATACCCCCAATTTCAACAAGATTTTTACAACGTCTTACGAGTTCTCCATCATTTTCTGTCCGAACCTGAATACTCATAATATCTAGTGCTGTAATCATTTGTCGAGGTAGATTGATTGGTTCGTGTTCAAGGCGATTTATTGCTGATTTAACATCGTCAGCGTGCATAGTACTGTACGTTGTGTGACCTGTACTCATTGCTTGGAATAGCGTTTGAGCTTCTTTACCACGAACTTCTCCGACAATAATATATTCTGGTCTTTGTCGAAGTGCATCCCTTAGCAGTGAATACATACCAATTTCGCTGGAATCGTCTTGTCCGAAAGCATCTCTTGTCACGCTTTGTATCCAGTTAGAGTGTTGTAAGGTAATTTCCTGAGTATCTTCAATACTAACTACTTTTGATTTTGGTGGAATAAATAACGAAACCGCGTTCATCGATGTTGTTTTACCAGACGCTGTACCTCCAGCAAATATCAGAGACTTATTATTTTCAATAGCTAACCACAAATATGCCATTTGTTGTAGTGAAAATGTTTCATATTCAATAAGTTCTACGGGGGTTAGCGGTTCATCATTAAATCTACGGATTGTGAAGTTACTACCTTTAGGACTTATTTCTTTAGCTAGTGTAAGTTGAACCCGATATCCACCGGGTAATCTACCTGCAACGTTTGGTTGAGCAACACTGATATGTTTTCCTGAACGTTGAGCCAACATAGAAACAAACAAATTTAGTTCCTCTTCTTTGTATGCAACATTCGATTCCATATCTCCGTGTTCACTATGATAAATAAATGTTGGAGCATTTGGTCCGTTGCATGATATATCTTCAATATAATCGTCTTGTAGTAATGGAGTTAAACGTTCATATCTTGCCATATCTCTTATTACAAAATACAATATTTTTTCACTACTGTCTTCTTTGAATGTAGATTCATTTGAATCAGAAGATTCCATACCAAATTTTTTCGTAATAGAGTTTAATTCCGACATAGGATTTTTTTCTTCTACTGTTATATATTTCCGTATGTACTCATTTGTTTTATCTGTAAGTTCTTCAATAACTTCTTCTCTTGTATTTTGAATAACGTCAATGTCTGTAATATATTGTTCAATATCATCCATTACTTTCCATCGAACATTATTTTCAGCCTCATTCAACTCAGGGGATTTCACATAATATATATAATCGGAATTATCTTCATCATATAATATTTGAACTGATTCCATTGGTGTAACTTCATATTCGTTGACGACATCACAATCTTCAATATATTCATCTGTAAATACCTTATTGCCGTTCTGACGTTCACTTAGTTCAACATACTTTGTAATAGATTCACCAGAACTCATGTTTGTTACTTAGTATTATTATTTTATTTACATAAATGTCTTCCCCACCCTTGTCGTTATGTGTTGCGATTATATCCAAACTCAAATCGAAATATTATAGTACACGGAGAGTATTATATAATATATGCCATCGTATGAATCATATCGAAATAGTATTGATAAACTCCAATCTGTATTGGTAGAAGATATGCTTAAAGAAATTGCATTTAACGATTTTGAAGATACGCGGGGTCATAAAGTGACACAAGTTCTTCCGGGGAGTAATGAAGAATACGAATTTAATATCATGTCATTTGACGGTTATATTGATACGAAATCGAGAAAAATGTATAATCCTTGTTTTGATGGTACAGGTCTAACGATGAATCAAATGGCGTCAAATCCATATATTTTTGATGAAATTGGTACAGAATTTCATGATGCTTGGGAAGAACTAATTGGTGAGATTATCCCTCATACGTCAAGTTATAATGATGTTCCGATTACACAAGATGAATTAGATAATGAAGTATCTAAGCTACAAGATGAATTTGATATTATCTGTTCGGACCCTACATTGATAGATTTAGTTTATGCAATTAATGACCAGAATTATCTTTTAGCTGCTCGTTTTCTTGGCGTAGATGAACCACAGCATCTTATGACGCCGGGTGGCGGTCATGAGCTATCAAACCTGTTTACAAAGGGTGATATTCATATCTGTTATATGGATAGAGATATTGCTATTCTTAAGCCAGAATACAACCACGAAATGCGTGCTAGAGTTATGAATCAACAGCGACAGTGGGAACAAGTAAGTCTTAGGGGAGAACAACCGGAAGAAGCGGTTGTTGTTGGTTATGATGATACGCCGGTAGGACTATTCGCTCACGTCATTGATGGAACGCGTATCAATGTTGGACAAGAAATTTCACGCGAATACATTAATAATGTGATGGGATTCGATAGAAGTTATGAACCACGAAATGAAAATCTGCTCCGATTAAACCTTGGTGAAAAAGTAAGACTACAAGGTGACCTTGGATTAGAGTATATGGGTTCGATTGATTCAGATGAAGATGGAATTTGTTATATCCCATTAGATAATCATCTCATTTCATTAGAGAATGGTGGAATTCCTGCGGGAGAATCGTTAGAACGAGAACCGATTCTTGTTAATATTCCTGAAAAAACCGTTCTTAATATTGCACATGATGAACATGAAAATGTTGTCGTAGAGATTGAAAAAGGACAATACAAGTTTTACTTATTGCCTCGCGGATTAAAACAAGAACAAGACCGACCAGATTGGCCAGAACCAACCGTCAATTCATAGATAATCGTTTTCTATTTTGTTTTAACGATTCTAAAATATAGCTTTATTTATTATTACTAATATACTAAAAAATATCTACATTTACTTTAACAGTTATTTGTCTATCTTCATCTCATAGTGTTTATCTCGAAACCCATGAATTTGTTCTGCCCGATAGTGAAACGTATTTGAATACCATTCTCCTGTAGACCATTTGAAATCATCTGGGTTAAATGCTCGTTTAGCCATTTGGTCAAAAATATTCTTTGGTAGGTCATAAATGTAAGACCCTGAATCCTGAAATCGAATGATAAGTTTTCCATATTGGTATCCTTCATCATCAGACCATCGAAATGACCGGATATTACTTGAAACATACGTATGAGGGTTCAAATCATTTACATGAATCCATTCTCCTGTAACAGGCTCGGATGGGTATTCAGTATTATTGCTACATGTTGATTTCACAGGAGTAACTGACATACTATAATATATGTATGAAACACTATTAAGCATTTTGATTTCCATATTATAATTTTATTATTAGCTTAGAATAGAAACTTATTTATACATAGAAAACAATAGTTAATTGTATGAGTCAAGCACTAAAGACACAGATTGTTTCGAAACTTGCAGATGATGATGGTTCGATTTCCGCATCAAAATCTCGTGTAGAACAGCCAGATATTGATATCAGTATTAACATTCGACAGGACGACCTTCAAATGTTTTGGGCAGATGATACACAGCTTCTCCTACGAACTAGTGAGATGGCTGAGAATATGTATCTACAGCCCATCCCTAGTTCAGAGGGATATCAGTGTGAAGTTGTTGTAGAGCCACAGGTTACGCTTACAGAGACAGAACCAGCCCAACCTGCGGAACAACCAGATGTTTCTCAATCTAGTCACATTGAAATCCGAATGGACTAGTTAAGTGAATTCATTTTAATTCTGACTTTTTATCGGTCGTTGTGTGTATAAATGAAAATCTATATCAATATATAAAATACATTTATTTACTTTTGATATACACGCATGTTAAAATGTAATTTATTTTGATAGGTAGAGTAATATTTATACTATTTTAGTACTATTGTATAGTACATGAAATTGTTTTCAGAAATACAAATAGAAGTTGGTGAATGGAGTTCAGAAAATTTCCCCGGTCAAGAAGATATTAATCCATTAATTGGTGCTGATGAAGAAATGGGTGAACTTGCAGATACGATTGAATTTGATTCAGAACCTGATGACGAAGAAATTGATGCTGTAGGTGACATATTAATATTTTTAGCTGATTTCTGTTCAATTCGAGGTTTAGATTACCAACATGCATATGAATTATCTCAAGACCGAAGTCCAGAACATGATGATATTTTCCAAGAGTGGGCGGGTGCAAAAGGTCAACTTAATTGTTCAGTTTTAAAGCAAAGACAAGGTATTAAATTAGATAGAGATACGGTTGGAAAGGAAGCAGAACACAATGCGTTAGCTCGGATAATTTGTACTCTTGATATGTTCGCTAATAATCGTGGATATACCATAGAAGACGCAATTAATTTCGCGTGGTATGATGAAGTAATAGACCGTGATTGGGATAGTTCATACCGGAATTCTAATTAATTAGAACGTATTTTGTTCCATTATTTCAGCAGACTTCTGCAGTTTCGATATAAGGGCATTGAGTTGTCCTTCATGAGGTTCTTCTGAATAATCAAGGTCATTCACAGAAGATGATTTTAATTCATTTATATGGGACTCAAACTCGTCCTCAGACATATAAAATCTAACTGTTTTTGATTGGGGTGTATTTAATCTGACGTAACCGAATCCATCCTGCCTACCGTTTCCATTTTCAAAAGCAACTAGTGACTGTAGCAAACTTGTTTCTTCAGATATTTCGTTTGCTGTATCTCGGATTAGGTTATGAATTCGCTTCCGTTCAGATACAGAATCAAATTCTATTTTAATACTCATATATCTGTGTATATTGGAGAACCGTTTTATTCTTTCGGTTTGCGATTCATCTTTCAAATTTCTTAATTGTTTCTAATCCACCATAATCAAATGCGACAGGATTACCTTGATAGTATCCGGTTTCTACTTCATGTAATTTAATACCATTTTCATATAATTCTGAATGTATTTCTTCTGACATCGGCCCGCAGTACTTATCTAAATTACTATCTGTTTCAATAAATGGCATTTTTATAATTCTATTATCTGAACTATAATCTAAAATAGGTAATAACAAATGACTTATATTTCTTTCATTACGGATGTTCCAAATGTCGATTTCATTTTTATTTTGTTGTATACCTATTCCGACACCCAATTTTAAAATATTACGTTTGTCTAACGGGTCCCGAATAATAAGTCTTGAACTACCAACACCTAAGATATCTATTTCTCTTGAAATATCTTTTTCCAATCTCTTTGGAGATGGATATTCATTTAAACAAGAATATATTTTTTCAAGAGAATTCATGTACTATATTTAAATATACTGTACCATCCCTTAAGTTTTATTCGTTTATCTAGTTAATTTTTTAGGGGCATTGTATTTATCTTGCGTTTTAATTCCGTATCCTAATCCAATTAATAATCCACTTAGATGAGCAATATGTGCAATATTACCCATGAATCCACCGGATGACAGAATACCAAATATAGATACAAATACGTATGCTACCGTAATAACCCATAATGGAATAGGAATGAAGAAGTACAGATATACCTTCATTTTTGGATTGTATATAGTTAATGCGCCAAGAACAGCTAATAATGCTCCACTAGCACCAAGTACACCAGATGTTGGGTTTCCTAAGATTATACTCAAAATTATCTGGGATATGCCAGCAATAGCTCCAGAAACTAAGAATAATATAGTAAAGTTTCTTGTTCCGATTATTCTTTCAAGTATTCTACCGAAGAACAATAGAATAATTGCATTGCCAATTATGTGCATTACATTACCGGGGCTATGTGAGAATATAGAGGTTAAAATCGTCCAAAAGTATTCCAGATTATTAGCTTCTAGTACAAACAGTGCATTATGTACATTTTCACCGAAGGAGAATAGTGTTAATAATTGTAGTAGATATGTTACACCAATAATACCAAGAAAAACAGCCCACATATTCCCAGATGATTTCCGTCTAATTGATTCTGGAACTAATTTAGATATACTTTTTTCTACGTTATTCATTTTCGATTTTTTCTTTTTAGAGTTAATTTCAGATATAATCTGTTTTGAATCTTTACCTCCACGCTGTAGGCCCGGACAATTATGATTCTCAGGCAATCTATGGTCTGAACAAAATTTCTGATTACACCTCCTACAATCATAGGGCATACTTACATCCTCCCCACAGTTGTTGCATTCTTTCATTATACTGTATTGTATGTCTTAGGATAAAAAACCATCTTTATCAATACGAACAACTACGGGTTATAAGTAATTTAATATGTAATAATAAATTAATAAATGAATAAGGATATTAACAAAGAAGAAATTAATGAATTCATTGAAAATAATCATGAAAAAGAAATTAATATACTTTTAGATAAATTTGAAAATGAAGACCATATATCATGGGATGACTTAGATAATAATATATCTCCGAAGTTATGGGGTGAAGCGATACAAAAACGTGTATTGGAACCTACTAATAAAAGAAGATATAAAATACAGAATATTGATTATATTAAAAACAAAATTTCTATTGATGGAGAAGATAAAATAGAATCACAAAAAGATGAATCTAATATAAAATCAGATAACTCTGTTGAAGAAGATAATATCAATGAAGAAAATGAAATAAAGAGTGATGATACAGAAGAAGACGATAGTATAGAATTACCTGAAATAGATATTTCTAGTGCAAAATGGAGTTGGAAAGACAAAGGTATGGCTTTATTCACATTTACGGTAATTATGGGTTCTACATATGACCCTATACAATCGGTCGTATATAGTATATTAAATCCTATATTTGGTATACTCGTTGATTTAATGCCATTCTATATGGTTATATTTGTTCTTGCCGCATTAACTTCTATGTGGTCAACATATGTTCGAGAATATTATCTAGATAGTTCAAAATCAAATGACTTTAAAAAACATATACTAGATTTGAGGGGTGATTCTGTCTTAAGTTTACCAGATGATGCAACACCGAAAGAAGAAGATAAACTTATGAGATTACAATCAGCTATGATGAAATCGAAGTTCAAACCATTCGTTTGGATATTAAGCGTAACAATACCGGTTTTATTATGGATATTTACAGTAACATCAGTTGTGGGCGTTGGTGAAACAATTATATTCCCAATATTAGGTGAATATACATGGTCCAGTAGTATTTTTCTATCATTCCAAGCATATATATTTTGGTATATTTTATGTTCTGTAATAGCTAACCAAATAATAAAAAGAGTATTTGTTTTAATTTTTGAATAACTTACTTCTCAAAGTGAAGTGTTCTTTGTGGATACGGTATTTTGATACCTTCTTTATTGAGAGCAGCATAAATTCTTTTATTTATTAGATTTTCTATTGTTGGTTTTTGATTTGGTAATTTTATCCACACAAATATTTCAAATGTTATAGCTGAATCGCTAAATTCTCGTAAGTGAACTTGATGTCTTGGATTATCTAAAACGAGATTATCATCATTATTTATTATTTCATCCATAGTTTCTTCAAGTATATCATGAACTTTATCGGTATCTGAATCATAAGATACGCCTATATCTATAGATGTACGAAATGCATTTTTTGGATGTGACTTATTTTTAATGATTGATTTATGTAATTTAGAATTCGGTATGGTAACGCTATCACCATCTAATGTATGTATTACTGTGCTCCTAATTGATATTTCACGCACCCACCCTCGCGTAGATTCATCTAATTCAATAAAATCTCCAATGTAATATGTTTGGTCTGCATATAATGCTATACCACCAAAGAAATTTTCAAGTGTATCTCTTGCAGCAAAACCAATAATAACACCAGCTATACCAGCGGATGCAAGAAACGGTGTAACATTAATCTCCCATACATGTAAAACAGAAAATATCATCGAAATAATTGCAATAAAAACCCAAATGTTTTCTATGGTAGGGATGATATTATGGTTCTCTTTTTCTTGCTTAATTGTCTTTCTTAATATATATTTTCCAAAATCTATAATTCCGCGAATCCAAAATATCAATAATATAGTTAATATTACTGGTGTATACCATGATTCAACGATATGATAATATGATGATGTATGTATAGAATACCATATAGAAGATAATACAATAGATATTAATAATGGCATTTGAAATAAATTCATTGATTTTTCTTTATTTATTTTCATAAATTTCGCTATATATGAAATTAATAATGGACCAATATAGTAAACTACTCCTGTTAAAATTACACCAGCAATTAAGGATATAATTGGAGGATTTAAATAATTAATATATTCCATACTAATATGTAAGTATATAATATAGTTAAATTTGTCCCTTCACAAATGAAAACATTCATATATTTACTTTCATAATATACACATATGGTTCGAAGCAACGAAAGAGATTACGAAAAAGAAGATGTTATTAAGGTTCTTAGATTTATTAATGAGAAAGAACCGGTAAAGATTAATGATATTATATTTTCACTTGGTCCTGATATAAATACACCAATTGAAAATGCTGTAAAAACACTTGTGGATGAAAATATTATCGGGTCTCGTGATTCATTCCTAAAAACACATGTAAATTTCAATCCATGGGATACCATCACTTATGATGGGATTGCAGATAAATATATTGGTGTTGATGAAAATGATATGTTATATCTAAAGAATAAATCTCGAAAAGAATATGATATACCGTCAAAGCGTGTTATGTCGGATTAAATTAAGATATATGAATATTTAATTCTTTATCTAACGGTGTTTGGAATATAATATCATATACATCATCCAAGTTATTGTACCGTAGTAATTCATCCAAACTGTCATCTGGATTTTCAGCATCTAAGTAAATAGAAGTATTACCAAATTTTGAAGATATTTCGATTAATTCCATTGATTCAATATTTTGTCCTAATTTATTCAAATCCAATGGTGTGGCTGCAGAATAAATTGATAATCGATTAGAACTTTTTGATTCACGCGGTTCCATATACATCATATCGTCACTAGAATATTCGTCAGGTAACGAGGTATGGAGAGAGCTAACGATAATATTTTGAATTTTTTGAATGAATTCATCTGCGTTTTCATTTTCTGGGAGATAATCTTGATTTTTTGGTACGTCAAGCCCCCATTGGATTGCAGGATATTCTTCATCCCAATTATGAATCTTAAACCAAATTCTCATATTTGGAAGTGGGCTAATTTCTAACTCATCCTCATGTTCAAATAAAAGCCGTGGCGCATTAATAAATACAGGATTTGAAATCCAGTCTAAAATTTCACCCTCAATGTAATCTAGAACGTTTTCACTTTTAATAGTCATATTGAAATATTATTGCTCGAAATAGATAAAATTTGTGATTTCAAAACCCTAACATTATTAGGAGTTGTACATTTTATATCATATAATGGTAAATAATACAGACGCTGTTTCAGAATTAAAATCAAATAAAAGATTTGATGTTTCACATCTTTCAGACAGACTTTCAGGACGTGATGGTGGATTGAGAACATCAAAACCGAAAGCGAATAATGATACAGGATTAGAACAATTTGTTTGGAGAATGGCAAGATTCCACTCTGGTGCAGATACAAGCATTCCCGTAACAGCAACCTTTTGGTTACAAGATTGGATAGATACAGAATTAAATACCGATGTATCTGTAACAGGTATTATTGATGATGAGGGTAAGAAATTTTTATCAATACTGGATGATATTGTTGATGAAATATTGATTGACGAATTTAATCTAGATTCAACAAAAGCGGCAAGAGAATGGAAAGGTAAAGCTTACTAATAATCAAAACAGAATGTTTTTGTATTGAAGTAGTATATTACTATATATGGGAACTAGTTCAGAAATTATTATCGAAAATGGAATAGATACGAAAAGTTTTTATGTTAATTTTGGTTCGCATGAAGATGATTTAGGTAGAAAATTAAAAGAATTAGTCTAACATTCCATCTTCAACATGTAAATTATATCTGTGTACATTCGTAAATTGTGTATGTATTTCATCAAACAATGCTGGAACAGGTATTTCGATAAGTTCGTATTCAGATATAGCTTTTGAGATATCCGAACCTGTATATTTTTCTATTTTACCTCCGACAAATACATTATCTGAATAATCTTCTGATGTGTATACTCTCATAACAAACAATCCTGAAATACCGTCAAATCGAACAGAAAAATATTTAAATTTTTTACTTTGATAACTTTCGACAATTTCATATTCCTCGCCCATATAGTATATTAAATATTCGAATACATTATATCTTTCTATATAATTAATTTAAACCGTAGCTATAGTATTTTCACAACGTGTACAAATATATCTATTCATTACATGTCTCTCATGGTAGTTCATTTTCTTTTTCCGAACTTCTCTATTTCTGCATTCTGAACATGAACCTATGTTTTTTGAATTTAATACCGATTCTTGATGTACGCAAGATTCCTGCCGTCTTTTATCATAGGATTGTTCAAAACCCCCACTTCTACTGGGTATAAAATCTCGTTCATAACCACATGAACAAGAATCACCATCTACAATGAATTCACCGTCTTGTGTAATAACTTTATATTTCTTTGTATCAATCCTAAATATTCTCTTAGCTACATCTTTTTCCAGAGGGTTTAATTGTTCCATAATTTATTTGTTTATACTATCACTATTATTCTTACGGTTAGAATACATATTATATATGATTAATTCAAAATTCCAATAAAAACGTTTTTATATAACCTTCTCATTTATAAAGATACACTAGAATCTCACTAACAGTGTTGTTAGTGGGGTTCTGTTACCGAGGCCCCAAAGTGGGGCCAAAACTAGCCAAAAGACCGAAATTATACAAGTAAGCTTTACGTTGTTGTAAAGTACAGTTGTATATTAAGGTTTAATTAGACGTTAGTCTATTTTTAAAACAACGTAAAACAACGTTTAGTCATACGTAGAGTCCCATATTCCCACTAACAACACTGTAACTTAGATTATTTGTCATTAAGTACAAAAACAGTATAAAAATCAAGACAAAATATATAGTGTATCAATCTAAAATTAATATATGACAGAAAATAGAACGGAATACAGTGAAGAATTCTTTTTTGAAGATAACTTTTATGTACTATATGTAACACACATAAGCGAAGAAGTAAACCATAATGTAGACCATGGTAGAGATGAAGTTTATGATGAAGTTACAGCGCGTACAGATGATACATATGCAATATATTACCGCATATCAAATATACAAATAGATGAAGGAAACGATGGTATTAGAGATATCGAATACGGTGAAAATCTTGTAAATGTACTATTTAAAAAAATAGCTAATGATTATATGAGTACAAAGTACGAGCTATACGAGGATACATTGAACGAAAATACAAATTCTTTTGAAGTACACCCAGAACACAAAAACACAGAGTATATAGTTACATTTGAGAGACATAGTAACGACTAATATGTTAAACAAATTATGTAACAATCTTAGCAAACTTTTTGATTAGTCGTTCTTTTGATAAATTTTTTGATACAATTAATTTTTTCGATTCATATATGACAAGTTCACCGTCAAAATGAAATTTAACTTTAGAAATAGATGATATTATAAATAATATTCGATGGTATTAAGTATTTTTAAATAGTTATCTAATATATGAGCGCAAAGAACAAAACCGTCATTGAAGGAAAATATACGGATGCAATCGTTTTCTTACCTGAAGAAGAACTTGAAGACAGTGCATATAAACAGATTCAGGCTATGGTTAATCATCCAGCATTCAGAAATCCTGTAAGAGTAATGCCAGATGGCCATAAAGCTCCGAATGCAACAGTTGGATTTACTATGCCACTCACTAACAGAGTATGTCCAAATACCGTTGGTTCAGACATTAATTGTGGGATGTATGCAGTTAAATTATCAGATATTGATTTGGATTTAGACAATGAAGACGTATTAGATAATATTGATAAAGAAATCCGTGAAGTCGTACCTATGGGATACCGTCAAAACAAAGAAAATACATATCATATTAAAGATGAATTCCCATGGGAGAAACTTAATCAAAATTGGAGAAATTTTTCACTAAAATTATTAGACGATATCTCACTTGGAGAATATCATCCAGACATATTTACATACGATAATGCCTACTTTAAGGAACTTTGCCGTAAGATGGATGCAAACCTCAATAAGATGATAGGTCAGGCCGTCACACTTGGAGATGGGAATCATTTTATAGAGCTTGCCAAGGACTCTAATGGTGATGTGTGGTGTGTTATTCATTCTGGTTCACGTCGTCTTGGACACAATGTAGCGAATTATCATCAGAATCGTGCGGAAAAGATTCGTAATATGGATTCTATCCGTGTAGGATTGTCAAATCTTGCAGATGAGTATGGTAAATACGTTATACCTGACGTAAATAATCTTAGCGATAACGATTTACACACATGGGTTCACAATAAATCAATTGTAGATTACGAGGAATTAAAAGATGATTTCTTGAATACTGATGAGGATTATCTTATCGATGAGATTAGTGATGCGATTAATGGTATTAGCCGTAAAAACTTTGTGGAATTTGAAGAATATCTTGACGGTGTTTCTGCAGAGGAATTAGAAGATATGTCAAGTTCGGGTGATTTAGCATACTTGGAGGGTGAGGAAGCTATTGAATATTATGTAGATATGGCTTTTGCTCAGATGTATGCTTCAGAGTCACGAAAAGGAATGGCTAGCCGAGTAGCAGATGTGTTAGATGCTGAAATTGTAGACACGATTGAATCAGCGCATAATTACATTGACTATGAGGATGGAATCATCCGTAAGGGGGCAACACCTGCTCGTGAAGGGCTTCGGGCAGTCATCCCGATGAATATGTCCTACGGTTCATTCATCGTACGTGGGAAGGGTAATGAAGAAGCGAATTATTCTGCTCCACACGGCGCTGGTCGTTCAATGAGTAGAGGTCAGGCTAAAAACGAATTAAGTCCAGATAAGTTTAAAGAACAGATGGATGGTATATTCGCATCATCTCTGCCGTTAGATGAGGCACCAGATTCGTATAAAGATGTAGAGATGATTCGTAGAGCTATGGAACCTATGGTAGAGGTTGAAGACCGGCTTAAACCTATTATGAGTGTGAAAGCAAATGATTAAACAACGTTGATTATCGGGGTGACATATTTAGGAATACATATTTAGGAATACATATTTATTCTATTACATAATATATTATATAATGGCTGATATATCTATAACGCAAGGAGATACGTTGGAAGTTACATACAGTGTTTCATCAGACACTGGAGAACTAGATAATATACTAGATATAACAAAAAATAATACATCCCAAAATTTAAATGATATTGATGTTAAAAATGTGAAGAAGTTTACATGGTCTCCAACGAATTCTCATGTAGGAAATACATATTTATTCGATATAAACGGTGAAACACTAAATGTAAATATCACAAATAGAATACCAGATATCAGTGATTTACATGCATGGTTTGATGCATCAGATAAAACAGATGTTTCTGTTTGGGAAAATGAAGTAGATGAAATAGATTTAACAGCTATTAATTCTCCAACGATTGTAAATGATGCGAAAAATGGAAACAATATAGTCCGGTATGATAAAGAAGATTGGCATACAGGTAATTGGATTAATTCACCTCAAAGCCATCCTAATCATGTTTTCTTTGTTTTCAGAGTGCGTTCATCTCATTATGATAACAACGAATATATGTTAGGAACGCCAGATGGAGATAGTAACGGTAAGAGACAGGATTTTTTCTTCCGCACTAATAATAATGAGAATAGATGGAGTATGTATAAATCATCCGGCCTTAGTAGTTCAGGTGGGGTAGATTATAATTGGCATATTGCATCACTTTTGTATAATGGTTCTTCCTCTCATTTGCGGATTGACGGTGTAGAAGTCGCATCAGGAAGTTTAGACACAGCTTCATCTACAGGATTAACGATAAGTCATATTCCGTGGGCAGATAATAAATACAAATCAATAATAGATGTTGGTGAATTAGCATTTTATCCAATAAATAAAACAGATAAAGAATCTGATATCGAGCAATACTTATCATCCAAGTGGGATATACCACTTCAATAATATTTCTATAATATATTTCATTTTTATATCATTAATTATATTTTATCACTAAATAAGAGAATACGACCATCCCCATAACTAGTACCTTCTGAAGACGCTATATCATCTATAGTAACGGTATCTGGTAATTCTGAATCATCGGGTATACCACCGTGACCTCCAGTAATATTATCCCCAACACCACCATTACCACCATTACCTGTACCTTCTGCATCATTACCGTTTCTACCACTACTAGAACCACCTAATCCACCCGGCGCTCCACCTCCACCACCATAATCAATATCACCTTCCCACCAATTATTTGATGTTCCTCCACCTCCACCACCACCTCCAGCATACACTAAACGCTCTCCGTTAGCTCTTATTTCGGTACTTCCTGCCCCTCTCCCTGCATTAGAATATCCACCACCACCAGATGAAATTCCTTCCCCACCATTACTTCCAGATTGACCGGGCGCAATCGTTAATTCATCATAATTAGACACATCAATGTTAGCTACTACTGTAGCACCATTTCCACCATTTGTTGAACCAAAACGACCCCCTCCATTTCCACCTTCTGCTCCTTCAAGTGTAACTTCAATAATAGAATCTAAACTAGATACATCTCTTGTTTGTACATATGTACTTGCATCTGTAAATGTATATTCATCAGCTTCTGTTATCACCGTTGAACCAATATTTAGCTTTACAGTTGTTGTATCTACATTCAGAGTTATGTCTCCTAATTCTAATTTAATATCCATATCTATATTAATAAAATCACCACTTTGTAAGCTACTACCAATTGAAACTTCATCACTACTCATTAGATTTACAGGTGGAATTTTATCAGATATATTGTTTGTTCCGTTTCCAGTACTTAATTGTATTTCTTTTCTATTAATAATTGTATCAAATTTCGAATTCATTCCAGCACTTATAGTGATATATAGTGGTTTACTCGTATCTATGTCTTTAGTTTCAACTTTAAATTCATCAAAATTATAATTTACGACAGGGTTAGTCTAATTTTCAGGTATATTTTCCGTACTAGTTGTGTTCAAACTTACAGACATAGACGGTTCTACAGATTCTTTATATATCAAGCTAGAACCTATGGCACTTAAAAATCCTATTTTCATATATTTTCTACGTTTTATCATACTTGTATGTATATGTGAGTTAATACGTTATATATTTAATTATATATTAATTCTATATACATACTAAAAATAAATCATTAACAGATAATGACGCTTTAACAATTCATAATGAAATAAAACCTCAATAATTTTAAAACGTTTTATTATACATAACGAAATAAATATATTTATACTTTGTAGCTGATGTTTTCATTTCATCATATGTCATATAAGTATATCTTCTTACTTCCCGTTTATATTGTGATTTAATATCTCTTGCCATCATAGGGTCATTGCATGTAATACGAAGATATGTATTACCACGTTGCGTTTCTCGTTTCATGCTATCAAAATCAATTTTCTCCTTCGCCCGGTCTGAATTTAACCTATTTTTTAATGCACGAAATTCTTCTTTAGGCGTCATATATATTGATACCAAATATGTCGTTAAATATATTTCGTATAATTCTTACAATAGAAATTAATTTAAGGGTGTTTATACGTATATTTTAATATGGAGAAAAAAGCTATGAGAAATTCAAAAAATAAGCCTGTATTTATAAGCCGTGGAGGTATTTATGTAGAAGATTTTCCTGCTACAGATATAATTCGAAAAAATAATTCGGATACATCTAAATTCATTGTATATGGATTTGTCGGTGAACATAATGATTTTGAAGAAAGACAATGGTCTTTTGATACGGAAAAGTCAGCATTAAATTTCGCAACGATAATATATGGTCGGGATGACGTTAGAGATTTCAATAAAGATGGGGAAGTATATGAAGTCGAAATACACGAAGTAGATGCTTAATTCTACTAATTATTTAACGCTCAATAATATACATAATGCCCATAATTATTGAAATAATATAGAATAAAGGACTGTATACAACAAATAAAGTTGGAAGAATCATATACAGTAGACCAGCATGGATATTTACAAGCGAACCCTGATTATAATCTGTTTTCGATACGATAAATAAGCCCACAAATACGGAGAACAACAACGTATAAACACTACTACCTATTGGCGATATAGAGAACAAAAATTGTAGATTCACTGGTAACATAGCTGTTAAAACAGGACCCAAAACATGTTTGGTAAAATTTTCTGTTTTTCGTTTATTATTTACGATTCTAGTATATCTATTATATAATTGAGACCATGAATCAACAGAATTGTCTGTTAAATCTGTATCCTTTGTAACTTCTTCGCTTTTTTGATGTTCAATCTGCTTCTGCATACTATGACCATAATTTTTGTGATTTATAAATATACTTATATTGGTTTATGATATGGTCATATCAGAAGATTAATTTATGCCGAATTGTTATATATGTATATGAATACAGATTTATCATCAACAAATATTCCATCGTTGTCGGAACAATTATCTCGTGAAAAGCAAAACTTGAATTGGGTGGAGTATGCGGCATACCTATATAATAATGAAGATATGTCTTTTTCTGAAGCACAATGTTTTCTAATCGCTGGAAAATCACTTGAGAATTATGATGAAGAGTATCTAGCAGAAAACACAAAATATAGATTTACACATCTGCGTAAAGAACGAGATAGTCTTGATTTTGATGTGCAAATTCGTACGCGGAAAGCTGAGTTTGAAGTATACAAACCTATTATTCCTGCCGAGAAAATGCGATTAATTGGGTATATGTCTGAAATTGTCGGTTCTAAAGAATCATACGTATTTATTTCCGTTGGTGAAAATCAATATATAAGCGTATGGCATACATATAATAAAGAACAAGATACAGATTTAGATATTTACGCATTTTCAAATTACAAATCTGTTGACGAATTTAAAACATATAATAATTACGCGAAATTTATGGAACATAGTAATTGGAGTCCAACTAAGGTAGATTATTCTGATAAAAATATCACTTTTGAAGGACCATTGTATAACGAATATATTGATTCAAATTTTTAGTGAAACCAGATAATAATCTTTATGTTGTTATGAATACTATATTAATATAATTATGATGGACTGCCAAACTGTGTATGAGTCGTTAGAGGATATCATTGACGAGTTAAGCGCTGCGAGCGAATTGAATGTTTGTTATGCACAAACATCGAGGAATGACCATATGTTTTATATCGTGGGTACATATGATTCAATTCATGATAATCCATTTCAACCCTTTGCAGATTTTGTAGATAAATTCGATATTAAAGATATACTATTTGATTCAACTTCTGACGGAATTCATATTTCATTTGTTATTGACAAAGAGAACGTTAAAAACGACCCCCCAGAACCATCAAAAGGTTACGGCTCTATAACTCATTATGGTGTAGAATCACAACACGTTTGTGAATGTACAATCTGTCGTCGCAATGTAAACGGTCTTTATGTACCTCCCATTAAATTAGTATATCCGTCTACACAATATGAAGATTCACGGAAAGAAAAGCACTACTTGTGTGTATTATGTAGTAATGGACATTATGATGACGTTGTAAGGGCGATTGATTACTTTGCTGTAGAAAATGGAAAGATTATTCGCGTTGGATTCGATAGTGAAGATGGAATTAAATGGAAACTTCATGAAGACTTTGGACCATATACTAAAGACACGGTTGATATTATAGAAAATAAAATACTACAATAACAAATATTAATAGGATATAAATCGTAGGTTTATGTATGCCTCAAGAAATAACCGAGATTACAGAAAATCATATTATAGAATATCTTCAGAAACAAGAAAATTCTCATATACCCGACCTACGTAATGTTCCACGAGATTTTATATTTGAAGCATTTTGTGAAATGATTGTTAAAAAGAATAATCCATCATACAAAATAACAAGCCTAGCAAATGAATATAAAACCCGTACTGGTGATAAAAATCTCGAAAATGAGGATGAATTAGATTCATTCTTACGTGATAAATTAGACCGTGTTATCAGTGATTCAACTAAAGAAATAATCAGTATTTCCCAATATGAGGAATGGGTATCATCAGCAACTCAGGGGGTATATGAATTATCAAAATAATATTAAAATTTTACGTATAATTGCATCGCCGTGAGAATCAGACCCATAATTAGTGGTAAAATAAGTGTAGATATAATTGTTATGCTGTGATATAATAAAATCGATACGATTAGACTTAATATAGTTACTAAGGAAGTCCAGATGAAAAACGGCTTTATACTCCATACGAAAATAGCACCGTATTCATTGCTTGAATTAGAATCAATAATTGTTTCTGTCATTGTAAAAAATATTACTTTGAAATACTTAAGTGTATATATTTATATAAAATGTAAATATACAAATTTTATATGACATATTTAATATGTATAATTAATTAAAAAACTTTTATGTATGTATAATACCAAATAATATGTATGACAGAAGTATGGTTTGACAAACATCCAC
>Ga0075134_100333_pt1 | contig 19757 bp, 16 predicted proteins | sample AntRauMetaRauer3_FD_69803 | JGI IMG/M metagenome (GOLD analysis project Ga0075134, IMG submission 69803) | Saline lake microbial communities from Rauer Lake, Antarctica, in enrichment culture - Antartic Rauer Lake 3 Metagenome Rauer3 | ecosystem: Environmental > Aquatic > Non-marine Saline and...
AGTCTGCTAAACCCATGCTGAATACGGTAAAAAATACCGTATATTTGTAAACTACATATTGCGATATGAATTCTACAGATGGACGCTACGAATGGCGGGTTTCACGTTCACGAGGTAGACGGTTTCTCGGAGGATTTCACGGTAGATTAGGGTAAATCCATTCGTCTTTAGCTAATGCGCATCCTCCTGTTGTGTAGCGAGTCTCTCTTGGAGAATTGGTCGTTGCTGGTGTATCTTCTGGGCGTCTTCGATCAACCGTTCAAGCAGTGGCTGTGGCGAGTAGCCGAGGTGGTGGCTAAGTGTACAGAGGTTGAGCTGGGCGTGCGACCGGAAGGTCGCCGCCCAGCGTTCTGGTGGGAAGACGGCATCGTCAGCAGCGTGTTCGCTGATCAAATTTCTTCGATGTATCGAACTCATCAAGCTCGTACCGTGTTTTCAGTTCTCGAAACAGTAGCTTTACCTCCCAGCGACATCGGTAGATCGTCGCTAAATCACTCGGCAGAAACTCATTCCTCGACAGATTTGTGATATACAGATGGTAGTCGTCGGCGCCCTCGTCACGGACGCCGACGACACGGAATCGTTTCGGATCCCACGATTGTGTTTTGTCGTACATACGCCGCTGGAACTCAACTTCCACCTCTACGTTGATGTACTTCCGGTGAAGATCTTCAGCCACGTCTTAGATCTGCTTCCTCCTCCAGCGGAATGGCGCGGCCGCGCCATTCCCACAGTTCAGCCGTTATCACCGGGTTAGCACAATCCTTCATCCGACTCACGAAATAGCGGCCGTTTTCGTATGTCGCCGCGCAGATGAGTTGGTCGCAGACGTGGGGTGACTACCGAATCGACACCAACCGACCCAGAAGACGACACGGAAATCCAAGAGTGCGACTGCCAGTATCTCACTGACGACTTTCCGTGCTGGGTGTGTGTGAAGACCGGTCGACGTTGGGATTGCACGACCAATGGGATAGAGACACTGCAGGCGTGTGTCACCTAGAAAATGCGAACAAACGACGTGTTTTGATTGTTTCATCAGTTATTTACGATCTCTGTTCAGACCGAAGACAATGGGCAGCAAACTTGACTGGTCAACAGTAAATACGAGATCAGTACTTTCCTCGCAGTCATTTGGTCTGCTGCTAGCGGTTTGTGTGCTGATTGCGGTGGTGTTCTTTCCCTCAATGCAAGAGATTACGACCGCCCAACAGCGTGTGTTGGCGGTGTTCCTGTTTGCATTGCTGTTGTGGTTAACGAAGCCCGTCCCGTATACTGTCTCCAGTCTCCTGAGCGTGACACTTCTGTTCGCGTTAGGGACGGTCGACTCGTTTGCGGCGGCCACGACCGGATACGCTTCAACGCTCGTTTTTTTTCTGTTGTCGTTGCTGTTGCTGGGCAACGCGATCACAAGTGTACAACTCGATCAACAGTTGGCCCGGCGCTTGCTTTCCACAGAAAGTACCCCGAGGCGAACGCTTCGATCGATTTCGGGCAGTATACTCGGCCTTGCGTTGGTAATGCCCTCTGCGATGGCTCGTGCGGTCACGTTCGTCCCAATCGTGGAACAGCTCCGCGACGAATTCGGGTTGAATCACGGAAGCGGGTTCGATCGGGCGGCGTTTTTTCTGCTGGGTCACGTCAACCCGATCGCTTCAATGGCGGTTATGACTGGCGGCGGAATGGCTCTCGTCACGTCCGAGATAATCAATACATCCGTGCAGACGGTGACGTGGGTTCAGTGGGCTGTGTTGATGCTGCCACCAACCCTCTTGTTGTATCTCCTTGCGACTGTTGGGGCTGTCGTCCTCACGGGCGTCGACGGGACGACAACCGTTGATAATCTCGACCAAGAACGAGCCAATACTGATGGAGGAGGGCGTAATGGTACTCGGCTTATCACCGAGAGTGACGAAACGACACCACTCACGCGCGACCAGCGGATTGTGGGCCTCGTAATGCTTGGAACCGTTGCAAGCTGGGTCATCGGATCGTTCGTTAGGATTCCGACCGTGGTTCCGGCCGTGATCGCAGTGGCTGTGTTGGCTACACCCCGTATCGATATCATCACAGCCGATGACGTTGCTGAGGTGAGTTGGGGTATTATTTTCCTAATCGGAGCGATGCTTTCGATTCTTGATGTAATGACGTCGACGGGTGCGATCGACGTTGTCGTCGAAGCACTCACCACGACTGTTCCCTTCGCTACGTTCACGCAGTGGCAACTGATCGCCGTGCTCCTCCTGCTCAGTGTCGCAATTCGGATTCCGTTCTCGACGGGATCTGCCGCGATCGTCGTCGCGTTGCCGATCGTCTTGGAGTTTGCCGACCTCTTCGGCGTCAACCAGCTCTTTCTCGCGCTCGCCGTGCTTCTCGTCGTGGGCTCGACAACGTTACTACCGTTCAATACAACCGCAGTACTCGTCTCGATGGACCGCGGGCCTCTCTCGAATCGCGACATCGCCCTATTTGGACTCGTGACGATGGGATTGTCTCTATCTGTCGTCGTCTTCTCGTGGCTCGTTTACTGGCCATTGGTCGTCTGAGTGGTATTATTCAGGGTATCCCCACGATGAGGTTCGACAACACTGTGAGTATCGCAGTTGTGCTCTACGTATCAGAATGGTACTTTGTACATCCGGAAATTGTGCTCCGATCACCTCGTGTAAAATTTACATTACGATAGTCGTGACATATATATCCCTCACTGAAGTCTTCCAAACAAGGAGGTTAGACTATTCTACGCATTGAGTTCACGACGATGTCGACCGGCGTAATGGCGAGTCTACATCAGGAGCTGTCCGATGTCCGGAGTATCGAACTCGACAATGCGTTCTATGTCGAAGACGGCGATTGGATCGAGTCGTTGACAATTGCAGCCGATACGCCGTTTGATATCGAAGAGGCAGTATCTCAGATCTCCGGCGTTTCGTTGTTTTATACGAGTTCGATACCCACAGGATCGACTGGTGTCGACATCCAGCGAGTGACGATCTTGGCGAATGAATCGTACCCGTTTATTCTGGGCTTGATCCTTCGCCAGGAAGCGATTCCCAACCGGATCGTGATGCAAGGGGATTCCTTTGAGGTCGTAACAACAACCCGTGACTGGGAACAGTTCCGGTCTCTGGCGGACGAGATCGAAGCGACGTTGGGTGAGTTCAAATTGCTGTCGGTGAGCCAGAACGAGGATCCGGGCGAACCCCTGGACAGTGGGCGCCTGACCGAGGTCCTCGTTTCGAAGCTCACGGACAAACAACTGGAGATTCTCGAACTGGCCTACAACCACGGCTATTTCGAAATCCCTCGCGAAACGTCTGAGACGAAACTGGCCGATGAACTCGATGTCGCTCAGTCGACGGTCAGTGAACGCCTTCGAACGGCTGAACGAGCACTGTTGGAACTCATCTACGGTCTGCGAACCGAGTAACGACCTGTTATTGTGACAACTATTCTCAAACGGAGATCAATTGTCGACTTCAGAGATGATATTTAAAGAATGGTAGATATCGGTCAGAATAGGGAACAAAAACATTTCAGATAGGCCGAAAGGGAGAAGCGCGATGTCGAAGAAAAATGATGACAGATCGGCCAATCGGATCGATCAGCGAATGAACCGCCGACGGTACCTCGCTGCGACGGCGGCCACACTCGGAACGGGTGCTCTCGCAGGGTGTAGTGGGGGTAGTGGAGACGGCGGCGGTAGTAGTAGCACGCCGGACGTTCCAGAGGGAACCCCGGAAACGGTCGAGACGCAGTACTGGCGGGAGTGGGACACAATCGACGCTGACTCTCCCCCGCTTGATTACAGCGCGACCGCCGGTGCTGCACTGGAGCCACTTCCGCTCGAGTTCTCCAGCGAAGACGACCCCTGGATGCGTGAACACGCACTGATGGTGCAGCGCGGTCTCAACGATCTCGGCATTAACGTCGAACTCAACGACCGCCCGCTGAACCAGTTGTACGCACAGAGCTGGGCGACCAAGGGTCTCGAAGCAGTCGTCTCGATGAGCACACACGGGCCCGACCCACAGCGCGGCCTGGATCCGAACCCGCTTTTGATGCGTCGGACTGCGGAGAGCCTCTCGAACTACGATAACTACTACCACCCTGAGCTTCAGGACGTGCTCACTGAACAGGCCCAGACAACTGACCGTGCTGCACGCGAGGAACTCGTCGATCAGGCCCAGGAGATTTTCGCCGAAGACGTGGCTGCGCTCATCACGCTGTTCCCAGATGTCATTACGGCAGTCAACACGGAGAACTGGTCGGGCTACGTGAAGACACCGGGGAACGGTCCGACCAAGGACTCCTTCGTCTGGTCGGAGGTCAATCTGCAGCCACAGACCGACGACAGCACGTACGTCAAAGGCGTCACGACGTCGATGAACTCCCTGAACCTGCCGTGGGCTGCAGGCGGTGCCGAGGCCAAGCGACTCACGTACATCTACGACGGGCTCTTCGATGCGAACCCAGACCTCGAGGTGGTGCCGGCGCTTGCGACTGGGGGTGGGTTCGTCGACGATACGACGGTCGAACTCACGCTCCGCGAAGGCGTCGAGTGGCACGACGGGGAACCGTTCACCGCAGAGGACGTGAAGTTCACTGTCGAACTCTACAAAGAGTACTCTTCGACGAGTCAGGTGCCGTTCTACGAGCCAATCGAGTCTGTGGAGGTGCTCGGTGATCACGAGGTACGGTTCAACCTCAAGAACCCCGACGCGGCATTTATGACACAGCGGGTCGTCCGCAGTGTGATTATCCCGAAACACCGGTGGGAAGACGTCGACAACCCATCACAGCATAACCCCGAGAACCCTATCGGGACCGGACCGTTCCAGTACGAGAACTGGGAGCAAGGAACTCGCTTTGAGGTCTCGCGCAACGATGGCCACTGGATGTTTGACGACGAGTGGCGCGCCGAAACGCTCGGTGACCGTGCGGAGAGTGGTCCAGGCATCGACAGCGTCATCTGGATAAACGTCGGGAATATCGACTCGATGATCGGGTCGCTCCAAGGTGGCGAGATCGACGCCGTTGGAACGACACTTTCGAACAGCCAGGCCGATCGTGCGGCCAACACGAGTTCCATCGAGAAGATGTCGTCCGGTAACTTCGCACCGCTCGACACGAAGCTGATGTTCTCTTGCCCGCTCGTACGGGACAAAGAGTTCCGGGTGGCATTCGCGAAAGTGGTCGATTCCGAAGGCTTCGCCGAGAGTGTTCTTCAGGGTCAGGCAGTCGTTCCTGAGGGCGAAAACCCGATTTCGGAGCTCACACCGTGGCACAATTCCGAGACCACGGACTACACCTTCAACGTCGAGGAAGCCCGGACCATTCTCCAGGAGGCCGGCTACACCTGGGATAGCAACGATAACCTCCGATATCCGAACGGCGAGGCATGGGGAGCGTTTGTCGAGCGCATTCAGCCAGAAAACACCCACATGCGCCGCTCGGAGCTGGGTCAGTCCGACTTCTCGTAACAACTTCCCAAACTCTCGTAACAACTTCCCAAAGATGGATTTCGATATTTCGTTCAATACAACACCGCCAGATGTACGCCACGGGTCGAGCCTGCCGGAGGCCACCGGACCGAGACAGCGGTCCAGCGAGCCTGCCGCAGGCCATCCCGAGAGCGACGCTCGCACCACGACGAGGGTAGCCTGGGCGACCGTCGGTGGGTCCCCCGCTCGAAGAGGTGCCCCGCACCAGCACGAACGCACACAGAGCGGAGCACAGACTATATGAGCAACTTTCAACGGTTCCTGGCCAAACGGCTCGCCATCTCCATTCTACTGACACTGGTGGCTGTTTCGGTCATCTTCGTCGTCCTCCGCCTCCTCCCGGGGAGCCCGTTCGAGGCGCTCGTAACGGCCGGTAATCTCAACCAGGAACAGATCACCGAGATCCGCTCGCTGTACGGCCTCGATAAGTCGATATGGGCACAGTACATCAGCTATATGAGCAGCATCCTGACGTTCCAGTTCGGCTACTCGATCCTGCGGAGTCAACCCGTCTGGAGCGTCCTCGAGCCCCGGCTGGTGAACACGCTGATCCTTCTCGTGCCAGCACTCGTGACGACCGCCGTTCTGAGCTCCTCGCTCGGCATGTACGTTGGCTGGAACCGGGGCAGCTTCCTCGAGAAGTTCAGCATCATCTCGACGACGTTCCTTCGGTCGACGCCCGTGTTCATTACAGGGATCATTTTCATCATTATCTTCGCGTATAATCTGGACATCGTCCCTGCCTTCGGGATGCGCTCGGTCGCCGCATCGCCCGAGGGGTATCTGGATACGTTCGTCTCGCTGGACTTCCTCCACCACTACATACTGCCGTTCACAGTTGCGGTCGTTTACTACAGTGGTGACTTCCTGCTGTTGGCTCGCAACGGCGTCGTCGAAAAGCGCGGCTCGGAGTTCCTCAAACTCCACCGCGCGAAGGGGCTCTCGGAGATGCAGCAGCTGGCCCGAGCTGGCCGTAATTCGATGCTGCCGATCTTGACGTACTTCGCGCTCCGACTCGGGATGATCTTCCAGGGGCTCATCCTCCTGGAGGTCGTCTTCGGGTGGCCCGGTATCGGCCGCGAGCTAGTGCTCGCGATCCAACAGCAGGACTACCCGCTCGTGCAGGCCGCGGTGTTTATTATGGCGCTCGCGGTCATCATCGCGAATCTCGCCGCGGATGTCCTGTATGCGTACTTCGATCCGACAGTCTCGACCGGCGGAGGTGGATCAGCATGAGTGCAGAAACAAAGCCCAAAGGAGAGTTGTACAAGCGCGTCGACACGATCAGCAAACTGATTCGAAACCAGTTTGCCTTCCTTCGACAGGACCGGCTGGCGTTCGCCGGGATGATCGTCGTCGCCGGATTCGCGTTCCTCGGCGTGTTCGGACCGTTCCTCGCGCCGCACGATCCGATTGAGTACACCGTCCGCAACAACGCCGGCTCACTACTTCGGCTGAGTCCGCCGACCGGCGCAGCCCTCTTCGGCACCACGGCCTACGGCAAAGACATCCTGAGCCAGTTCCTCGCCGGCGCACGGCCGACGTTCATCGTTGGCCTCTTCGGTGGGCTTGGCACGGGTGCCATCGGGTTCCTCGTTGGACTCGTCAGCGGCTACTACGGCGGCTGGGTCGACGAGATCCTGATGCGGCTGACGGATCTGACGTTCTCCCTGCCGTTTATGCCGATGGCGCTGCTGTTGCTCACGTTCGTCACGCCCAGCGTCTGGTTGATGACCGCCATCATCGCCGGCTTCCTCTGGAAGATGCCAGCGCGCGTCGTTCGGTCGGAGGTGCTCTCGGTCCGTGAGCGGACGTTCGTCAAATCCGCCCGGGCAAGCGGGGCCAGCAACCTACGAACGATGCTGTATCACGTTGCGCCCAACGTGTTGCCTATCGGCTTCCTGTACACTGCCTACGGTATCGCGTGGGCGATCGCCGCACAGGCGAGCCTCGCCTTCCTTGGCTTCGGTGACCCGACGATGACGAGCTGGGGACGGATGCTTCGGCAAGTCTTCGAGTCCGGTAACATTCGAATCGCGTGGTGGTGGGTCTTCCCGCCGGCCATCGCGATTGCTGCAGTGACGACATCAGTGTTCCTCATCGGCCGCGCCTACGAGGAAGTCATCAATCCCGAAATTCAGGTGGACCAATGAGTCTACTCACAGTCGAAGATCTCAAAGTCACGTACGCTACCGACGAGGAAGACATCCACGCGGTCAACGATGTCTCGTTCAGTATCGACGAGGGCGTCAACTACGGCCTTGCCGGTGAATCCGGTTCGGGCAAGTCGACCGTCGCAGAAGCCCTTCTGGGGCTCCTCCCGAACAACGGGACCATCGAACGGGGGACGATCCAGTTCAATGGCCGTGACCTGACGTCGCTCACGGACGCCGAACGGCGGGACGTCCTGTGGGAAGACATCGCCTACATCCCACAGAGTGCGATGGACTCGCTCGATCCGGTGATGGCCGTGGGTAAGCAGATCACGCAGGCGATTCACAACCACCGGAACGTCTCGAACAGCAAGGCAAACGACCGCGTCCGTGAGCTGTTCGAGATCGTCGGCCTCGACCCACGTCGGACCGACGACTATCCCCACGAGTTCTCGGGCGGAATGCGACAGCGCGCCACGATTGCGATGGCACTCGCGCTCGAACCGGACCTCATCATCGCCGACGAGCCGACGACTGGGCTCGACGTTATCGTCCAGGACAAGATCATCGACAAAATCCTCGAGATTCAGGAGCGAATGGATAGCTCCCTGCTGTTGATTACCCACGAGATCGGCGTCATTGCCGAGACGTGTGACGAGCTCTCGATCCTGTACGGGGGGAAAGTAATGGAACAGGGGAGTGTCGACAACGTGCTCGTCAACCCCACGAACCCATACACGATGGGGCTGAAGAACTCCTTCCCGGAGATCGACGAGGGCGACGAAGATCCAGTGGCGATCCCCGGCTCACCGCCGAATTTCAACCAGGAGCCCTCGGCCTGCGTGTTCGCGGATCGATGCCCGTTCGCTACCGACGAGTGTCGGACCTCTCATCCCGACCTCGTGGAACTACCGAACCGGAACCACCGGTCGGCGTGCCATCACGTCGATCAGGCAGCCCAGATGCGACGGGATGCGAAAGATCCGAAGACGTGGAACATTCCCGATTCGAGCACACTCGATACTGACTGCGGTGAGGTCATTCTCGAGACCGACGGGCTGGAAAAACACTACCAGCAGAGCCAGGGGCTGCTGAGTAAGTTCAGAGGCGAGGACCCGAATCACGTAAAAGCCGTCGACGGGGTGTCGCTGTCGGTTCGTCGCTCGGAGGTCCTCGGGATCGCCGGCGAATCCGGCTGCGGGAAGTCGACGCTGGGCGAGACGATGGCCCTCCTCGAAAAACCGACCGGCGGGAGCCTCGTCTTCGACGGCGAGCCATACGAGTATTACGAGGACGGACACCTTCAGGAGTTCCGTCGCAAGGTCCAGATCATCTTCCAGGATCCCTTCGACTCGCTCAACCCGCGACAGACGGTCCGCGAACTCGTTGGAGAGCCGCTGACGATCCATGACTACCGGACTGACGAACGCGAACAGGCCATCATCGAAACCCTGGAGAAAGTCGGGCTGACGCCTGCGAAAACATTCCTCGACCAGTACCCACACGAGCTCTCCGGCGGGCAACGCCAACGTGTTGCGGTCGCGAAAGCACTCGTCTTGGAGCCGGACTTCCTCATCTGTGACGAGCCGGCGTCGATGCTCGATGTCTCGCTCAAGGTCAATCTCCTCAACCTCCTTCGCGGGCTGGCTGACGAGGAAGATATCGGAATCGTCTACATTTCCCACGACTTGGCGAGCCTGGTACAGGTCTCCGACCGGCTGGCGATTATGTATCTCGGTCGGATTATCGAGGAAGGCGACGTCGACCGTATCGCATCCCAGCCGAAACATCCCTACACGAGCTCGCTGTTGGCTGCGGCGCCCGAAAAGGATCCCACGGCAGATCGAACCCGTGTCCTCCTCGAAGGGGAGCCGCCAGATCCCGTTGATCTCCCGTCCGGCTGTGCGTTCGCACCCCGGTGCCCGAAAGCCCAAGAGGAGTGTCGGGAGGTCGAACCGGGACTGGACGAGGCTGGCGACGGCACCCATCAGGCGGCCTGCTATTTCCCCGACGACGAGTCGACCGTCGCTACTGGCACGAACTCGTCAGCAACCAGCGCCGACTCCGAATCCTCACCCGACGTCGACTCTGCGAGCGACTGAGGAGAGGAGTGGTTAAACGACTTCCATACCATCTGTCAAACCGGTGTTGACATATCAGTTGTCGTACTTACATCTTTGAATGGACTGCTCTGTTGAATAGCGGTGATTACGTCGGTAGGTAGAATGTGAGCCGGGCCGTGAGCAGGCAAGGCTCGTAGTCACAAAATCGCCACCAATTCATCCACTCTCAGAGAACGCTATTCAACAGAACAGAACGGACACCGACTGTACTGGCACTACAACGATATGCCGGCCCCGCCGAGACTGTTAATTAGCTTTCTGTAGGTGATACCTTCGTCGGTGTCTACATGCTGGGGTCAGCGCCATTAATCAGAACCGAATACGTTCTGTCGGGCCACTTATCCATACCTCGGCCTCATCGCGAACAGTCACGATAGGCCGAATTGGAATACTTCCAAGATGTAGGAGACGACAACGCCAGTGAAATAATTTAAAAATACCAAGTTAGATCACGCTGATAGCAACAACAATACCGACGAACAGGAGCAGAAGCCAAAATAGCGATACCACCAGACGGTTGCGTGCTCTCCATTGCTTTCTCATGGACCGTCATCCCTGCGTACTCCTCAAGGAACGTGTCGAGGTCTACTGTGGTGTGTAGGTTCTTAGAGACTAGCGTCGGAACGGTATCATCAGTCACCGTTGGGTGGCCACGTTCGGCGTAAACAACAAACTGAGTTCGGTCGTTGATCCGGTCGACCACACCCCGTTATCGATGTGTTACGCGAGAGTTTTACTTTTTCACTTGACTGTTGCTGATACCCGGATATTGGTCTCAGAATGGTGTTCACGCTGCGTAGGTGCACCATGTTCAGCAAGGATACCTCAACAGGGTCAGCTAACGAACTGGCTTCTTCCCCGTCAATATAGTCTATTAGTGTATGATGAACAGAACTACTGGAATCAATTACGAGTGAGATCGTTTTGAACTCCTTAGACCGCCTGTAAGATGTAACTCTTCGTCGACTCTGGATGCGGGGCCCTCCAGAGAGTCGACTGAGTCTGAAGTCATAGTCAGATAGACGAGAGAATGCGATTAAAAAGTGAGCTACTTGGTCCTGATTGGACTGTGGTCGACGCCAGTCCCACGAGATTCTAACCGAGTTATGACATATCCCGATTAGAATCTATCTGATTTGCGCCCACATACTAGTAAGACTCCACCTTGGTCATAAATGAGATATGTCGTTAATTGTGAACTAATTAGCGGTGAAAAACGGCACGTATATTTTGGACACAATCGCGTGTGCAAATAATCGAGGATTCGCGCGTACTGCTAAGCAGCTTCTATACGACGAACACAACCGCCGGTGATGTCATCGTCTACATCACATATTCAGACTATTGATCCCCGACAAAAAGGGCTCGCACGCGCGAGCGAAACAACTGCCATTTTATTTGCTACACTCGTGGACTGCGATCCGTTCGGGTAGGCCGACGACGCCGCACTCCGGGCATTCGACCAGCGGCGTCGGTGGCATCGCATGGATGGCTATTGGAGCGACACGGCTGTCAGGTCAACCTCAACGACGCCAACGCCGAACTCTGGAATCGACGGATCACCAACGTGCCACATCGCGTCGGAATCAACATCAATGTCGACGGGGTCAGCACCGAAGTTGAGGATCCACACGTATCCGTCGCGTTCGGTGATGCGAACAGTCTCGGGGAACCGCTCTGCGTGGGCGATGTCTGCGCGGTCGAGGAGGTCAGCTACGAGCGCGTCGGCGAGGTCTCCCTCCGGCCAGACACCGCAGTAGGTGACACAACTATCTCCCACGAGGTGTTCGAGGATCGCAGGACGGCCAGCGGCGACGCCGGCGGTGTACTCTCCAACCGTCGTTGCCTCGTCGGGAGCGAGCCACTCGGCCCACGTCCGGAACTCGTACTCGTCACCGCGGTACGAGAGTTGTGTATCGACTGACGACGGGAGGCTCTCGTGTTGGTCAACGTGCCCGCCGACGAGGTCCGCGAACGGGCCGGGCGCGAGGTCCGGCTGTAGTCGATTTTCGGGTGATTTGTACCCGGTTCGCGGGCCGAGAAGTAGGTGACCGTCGTCTGCAACGTACGCCTCAAAACGATTTGCAAGCGACTCATCCGCGAGGTGGAGCGTTGGGGCGACAACGGCGTCGTAGCCGTTGAGTTCGACGCTTCGACCGCTGCTGGTATCGACCACGTCGACCTGTAGGCCTCGGGAACGGAGCGCGCGGTAGAACGCGCCGACGAGGCCCCAGTAGTCGAACTCCGGAGCGTGGGGCTGTTCAGAGAGTGCCCACAGGTCCTCGTAGGAAAAACACAGCGCGACGGGCGCGTCGACGCTGCCGAGTTTGCCGAGTTCCTCGAACTCCGTGGCTGCGCGGGCGGCGTCCGCATACCCGCGATCGGGCGAGCCGTCGTGTTTCCGAAGCCCCGCATGGTACTGTTCCTGTCCCTGCCGGCAGCGACGCCACCGAAAGTACGAGACGACGTTCGCACCGTGGGCGACGGCCTGGTGGGCCCACAGCCGCATCGCGTTCTCGCCGGGCTGCGGACAGCGCGGCGGCCAGTTGACGTCGCCGGGCTGTTGCTCCATCACCCAAAAGCCGTTGGGGCCACGGTAGAGGTCGTGGTTGAGGCTCACCTGATCTGGATCGCCGGCGCGGAGGCGGTCGTCGGTGACCGCCTCTGTGTTGCGATCCTGTGCGAAGCCCGTCGGGTAGGAGTCCCACGTGGCGAAGTCGAGCGAGTCGCCGACGCTGAAGGAGTCCAGCGTGTCGAAATGACCCATAAAATTATGCGTCACGAACCACTCGTCGTTGACTTCGCGGATGATCTCTGCCTGCAGGTCGTTGTACTCGACGACGCTCTCGTTGGCGAAGCGGGCGTAATCCAGCAGTCGCGAGGGGTGATGTTCTGCAGCAGTGTGTCGCGGCGGGTCGAGTTCCTCGAAGGAACTGTGTTGCTGGCTCCAGAATGTCGTCCCCCACATCTTGTTGAGCGAGTCGACATTGCCATATTGGTTGCGACACCACTCGCGGAACGCCGCGGCGCAGTCCTCGCAGTAGCAGCGGACGGTCTCGTGGCAGCCGTACTCATTGTCGGTCTGCCAGCCGACGATTGCGTCGACATCGGCGTAATGCTCTGTCATCCGCCGGGTGATCCGCGCCGATTCCTCGCGGTAGACATCGGAATTGAAGCAGTAGTGACGACGGCTCCCAAACTCGCGGACCGCCCCGTCTGGTTCGGTCTGGAGGATCTCGGGGTGCTCGTCGACGAGCCACTTCGGCGGCGTCGCCGTCGGCGTACAGAGCACCACGTCGATACCCGCGTCGCCGAGCATTGAGACCACCGTATCGAGCCACTCGAAGTCGAACTCGCCACGCTCGGGTTCGAGCCGCCCCCACGAGAACTCGGCCATTCGAACCACGTCGATGCCCGCGTCGACCATCTGTTGGACGTCGGTTGCCCAACGCTCACGCGGCCAGTGTTCCGGGAAGTAACAGACGCCGATCCGTGCGGTCGAGGCGGCCGACATCGGAGTTCGGTCGGGTCCGTCATCCCCCATGGAGTGGGCTGCTACCGTCTCCTCCATCGATTCGCTCGGTTTTTCTGTCGATTCTCCTCGGTTCGTCTCGGGTTCGGTGTCTTCAGTCATAGATCAGTGTGAAAACTCGAATACGTTGGCCTCCGGCGTAGCCTTGAGGCGAGCAACGCGGTCGTCCGCGGATGTCCCTTCAGTCCGCCACCCACCGGGGGTCGCGGCGTATAGTGTCATCGGTTCGTCGGCGTCAAGCGTCACCGAGAGTGTTCCGTCGGTCCAGTCGACGCCGGCCACCTGCGAAGCCCCGTTCGCGAGGTGGTCCGTGCCGACGAGCGTCGGTCGGGACTCCGCGGGGGTGGGGACACAGTGAACGAGGAGGCAGCCGTGAGGGTCGACCTCACGTTCGACCGGACCGCTGTGCAGCCGTCCAGCCCCGTCGTTCGACGGAAGTGCTTCCCACGACAGCGATGACAGCTCGTCGGCGACAGCAGCTTTCGCTCCATTGGAGCCGATGTTCTCGTCGTTGTAGACTACGTATTCGTCAGGGTCCACTCGGAGGCGACGGGGCTCGTCAGACCAGTTGAACGCCGCGACGGCAACCGCGCCGTCGGCAGCGCGCTCGCAGACGACTCGTTCGGGAAACTCTTTGGCACCGAAGTCGTCGATCCGGCCGTCTGCGACGGGCGGAAGCGTCCGTTCGAACAGCCGCTGGCCTGCCTCGTCTATCTCCGCGATGGCGTCGCTGAGAAAGTTCGATCCCCCCGTGAGCGCGACGAGCGCGGCGAACGACTCCCGTTCAGCCGTAGTGAGATCAGTCATCTCACGGACGAGTTGGCAGTCAGGATCATTCACCCAGAGCCGTCGATGGCAGAACTGGCGGTTGAGTACGTTACGGACGGCGTTCTCGTGGGCTGGCTGGCTGGCGCTATCGCCCTCCTTCCGCCAGTACGGCGCGGTGTCAGGGCCGATCCGCATTGCGTCGACGAGGCCGACGCTCGGAAGGCCCGGTGCACCGCAGCCCAGCACGAACGCGTCGCCGACGGCGTTCCGAATGGTTTCGAGTCCCCGTCGGTACGCCTCCGCGCGTGTCACGTCGGTGTGGCGGTCGCCGGGCAGCGCCGCGGCGTAGAGGAAGTCGAGTTTGAGGTACTCGAACCCCCACTCGTTGACGATCGTCTGAAATGTCTCCGAGAGCCACTCGGTCACGTCGGGATGTGTGGTATCCAGAGCGTACATCGGTCCGTGGCGCGCGCCGGCGTCGACCGGTGATCCGCCCTGAGTGACGAGCCATTCGGGGTGCTCGTTGGCGAGACGCGAATCAGCCTGTACATAAAACGGTGCAAGCCAGATTCCCGGGTCGTAGCCCGCGGCCGCAACGTCTGTGCGCAGTTCCGCCATCGATTCGAACCCCGTCGTGAGCGTGCACCAGTCCCCGAACGCCGTCTCGTAGCCGTCGTCAATCTGAACGACATCGATGTCGACGCCCCAGCGGTTGAGCTCAGCCGCGTTCTCCTGGATGTCGTCGGCAGTGACCTCGGTAAAGTAGTGGTACCACGAGCACCACCCGGTCGGGACGGACGTAGGGACCCGAGCATCCATTCGGTCGCTGACAGCGTCGGCGATGTCAGCCAGGGCGTCGGCGACCGGTCGGCCTGCTTCGATACGGAGTGTCGCACTCTCGCGGTAATCGCCTGCGGCGAGTGTGACACCGTCGAGCGGACAGACCGCGGTGAGTGAGGTTTCGTCGGGCTCGGAATCAGGCCCCAAATCGAGGTCGAACCGCGTCAGGTAGGCGTCATGCTCTAGGAAGCCGAGAGTCAATTCGTCCGGGTCGCCCGAAAGCGCCGTGATAGCGTGGCTCGTCGTCGCATCGCGCGGCGCAGCGAGATCGACCATCTGCGGCCGATTTTTGGGTTTTTCTTCGGGGAACGACTCGTCGAGTCGCAGCGTTGCGGTCGGCGTCCACGACTGGTAGCCGTGGACGAACACCTGATCGGTCGGCCCGAACGGCGTGGTCCCATTGAGGACATCGATTGCTTCGAGTCGAATCGGCTCCGTCGAGCAGTTTTCGACGGTGACGGTTACGTCGACGGCGTCGGAGGCGTCCGCGGTGGTGGTTGCAGCCGAACACGACACCTCAATATCGAGAACGTCGCGCGCGTCCTGTCTGTCTGCGGAACGGACGCCGACCCGGCCCGTAAAGAGCATTGACGCCCCGTCTGCACCCATGGATTCGACCGTGAGGCGGGCAGTATCGGGGTCGTAGTCGACGCTCAAAGAGTCCGTGGTGACCCGCGTCATTCGAGGTCCTCCCGGTCGATGTCATCGCTCTCAGCACGCGTCTGCTCGTGGCCCCCGCCGGAGCCGCGCTCCCGCCGCGCCCGGTAGTCGGGGAGCGTCCCGTCTTGCATCACGGCCGAGCGACCGCCGTCGACGAGGAGATTCGTGCCTGTGATGAACCCAGCCTCGTCGCTCGCAAGGAACGCGACCGCCGCGGCGACGTCTTCGGGTTCCCCCAGTCGCCCGGTGGGGTGGATCGACTCTATCTCATGGCGCTCGGCCTTACTCATCTCTGAGAGCGTGCGCTCGATGGCGACCCAGCCGGGGTTGACGGTGTTAACGCGGATTTGTGGTCATAGATCAAGCGCCATCGCTCGCGTCATTCCGTTGATCCCCGACTTGACCGCGTTGTATGGGAACATCTGGGGCATCGTTAGGAACGCGTGGTTCGATGAGGTGTTGATGATCGCACCCTCGTCCATCCGCGCTACAGCCTCCTTCGCACAGAGCCAGAAGGACCGGAAGTCGGTCTCGACGACGAACTCCCAGTCGTCCATCGTCGCCTCCGCGACACCGGTGTTCGTCTCCACGCCGGCGTTGTTCACGAGGACGTCGAGACTGCCGTAGGTGTCGACGGCCGCCTCGAAGAGCGCGGCGATGTCGTCTGGGTCGCGCATATCCGCCCGGACGAAGACGGCCTCACCGCCCTCATCCTCAATATCGGTGACCGTCGCCTCACCGGCCTCGCGGGATCGGCCGGTGACGACGACACTCGCGCCCTCCCGGGCGAACCGTTTCGCGACGCCCGCACCGATGCCGCGTGTCGATCCGGTGACTATCACAACTGCGTCGGTGAATCTTTCTGGCGGCACAGTCACCACTCCGCGACGCTGCCGTCCTCGTGTCGCCAGACGGGGTTGTGCCAGTCGACCTCGTCGGTGAGTTCGCGGACGCGCTGCTCATCGATGTCGATCCCTAATCCGGGGTCGGTCGGCAGTTCGACGTAACCATTGTCGTACTCGAAGACGGAAGGGTCTGAGAGGTAATCCAGGACGTCGCTCTCCTCGTTGTAATGGATGTCGAGGCTCTGCTCTTGGATAAGCACGTTCGGCGAGCAGGCGTCGACCTGCACGCAGGAGGCCAGCGCGATCGGCCCAAGCGGACAGTGCGGGGCCATCGCAACGTCGTAGGCCTCGGCCATCCCGACGATTTTCTTCACCTCAGTGATGCCGCCGGCGTGGGAGAGGTCCGGCTGGATCACGTCGACCGCACCGTCCTCGAGGACTTCTTTGAAGTCCCAGCGGGAGTACATCCGCTCGCCCGTCGCAATCGGCGTCGTAGTGTGTTCCGCGAGTTCTGGGAGGCAGTCGTTGTGTTCGGGGAGTACGGGCTCCTCGATGAACATCGGGTCGTAGGGTTCAAGCGCCTTTGCGAGGCGTTTCGCCATCGACTTTGAGGCGCGGCCGTGGAAGTCGACGCCATCGAGTAGCACACCACGCTTCCGATGTAGTCGACTGCCCCTCAGTGCCGCTGTATGCTGTTACTGTTGTTGTGTTGTTGTGTTGTTGTTCTAGTCTAGTACTAGTATCTAGTACCACCCCCCCCCACCCCGGATTGTAAGTGTAAACGCCTCCGAGGGCGTGTCTGTTTCAGAGACGTGTTGAAACGGCAGATTGTGCGGATAACGAGCCAGACCGTGTATTCCCACGCCAATCCTGAAACGTGTTACATATAGGTTTGTATGACGGCAAATATACCAAAACGCAGAATAGGCTACAACCAAGACGCCTACGGCGAGATAAACACTTACAATCTGGGGGGGGTGGGAATGTGTTTCCACGTCTGTCTTTATAAGCAATACATTCTGAATCGAACCTGTCGACCCACGCGGCTGTGAGGCCGAGAACACTTACAATCCGGGGGGTGGGTGATTGACCGCGGGAACACTTAGAACACATACAACACTTACAAGGGTGGGTGTGAATACTCACAGTATACGAGGTGTCGACATGGATTCACCGTTCAAAGGCCCAAACACAATTTTCAAAACTAAACGCCCGTTCGACGAGGATTTCCGACCAGACGAGATCCTTGAACGCAACGAGGAAATCGAAGCCTATGGAGCCGCCCTACAGGATATTCTCGATGGGTTCGGCCCGCCGAACGTGTTTGTCTACGGCCAAACCGGCGTTGGGAAAACCGCGACGACACACAAGATTCTCGAATTGCTCACTGCCGACTGTGAGGCCGCTGGCATTGATCTCACCGTCTTTACGCTGAACTGCAACAAACGAGATACGACATACAAGGTAATCTCGAAACTCGCCAACGACCTCCACCCCGACCGCGAGTTCAAGCAAGGCACTCACCCCGATACGTTGTGGTCGGTGATCTACGACCATCTCGATGAGATCGGCGGCGACGTGTTGGTGGTCCTCGACGAGATCGACAAACTCGGCGAAGATGAATCACTGCTGTATGAGTTCCCACGGGCCAACTCGATGGGCGAACTCGACGAAACACGGGTCGGTATCATTGGCATCTCGAACAATTTTAAATTCCGTGAAAGCCTCTCTCAGCGTGTCAAAAGCACTCTCACTGAGAAAGAAATCGAGTTCAAACCCTACGACGCCAACCAAATGCGTTCGATTCTCAACTACTATGCCGACCTCACGTTCTACGATGGGGTGCTGTCGAACGACGTGGTGCCGCTGTGTGCGGCACTGACGGCCCAAGATACAGGGGACGCCCGAATGGGTTTGGATCTCCTAGAGACGGCTGGCGATATCGCCCGCCACGAGGAATCCGAGACTGTCCTCGAAGAACACGTCACGCTTGCCCGCACGAAGGTCGACCGGGCCAACACCGAGCGTATCATCAACAATCGGCTCACCGTCCAAATGCAGGCTGTCTTGGTGGCGCTCACACTGACGGTCTTGGACCCAGAGACCGAAGCAAAGGTCAAACAAATCTATCCGATGTACAAGAGCGTCTGCGAGCGCGTCGACGCTGACGTACTCTCCGAGAGCCGCGTTCGAGACCATCTCGATACACTCGATATGTTTGGGCTGATCGAAGCCAGCGAGCAGAATCTCGGTCGGAGCGGTGGGCGGGCCTACATCTACGAGCTGGTCGACGAAATCCAAATCGTCGTTGAAACACTGCGAGAGATAGATCGGTGGGAACCAGCATTCCCTGCACGAACTGATATGCTATTAGGTAAACTGCAATCCGAAGAAACCTCGTCAATTCAGCGGGATCTAAGTTTCTAACGCGGGTTTACACTTACAACGTGGGGGGAGTCGGCTGATTTCTGAGATCAGCGAGAACACTTACAATCTGGGGTGTCGGTCGACCGCAGATTACTCGTGAAAACTGCTGTGTGGTGTGTCCGATACAAGCACTCTGGCGGCTGTTTTTCAGTGATCCACACTTTGAACACGGGGTGTCGACCGGGAGGCCAGAACACACGAAACGTACTCTCTCAGTCGAGTCACTACCCATGTGGCCACAGATGTGGACACATTTGTACCTACATTTGTACCTACACGACCGTTTCTTTATATTCAATCACGAATACATGTCGGCATGGGTCAATCCAGAACAAACATGGCAGTAGTGGCAGTGATCGTGATCGGCGCAGTGCTAATGATTGAGTTGAGCGGACTCGGAGGTATGCAGGGGTTCTCGCCGTGGGCGGTGGTTGGAATGATTCCAGCGTGGGCCGCAGCCCCGATACTCCTCGGTATGGGCGCACTTTGGTATCTCGATCCTGAAGTGAACGCCCGTCGACCACGTCGCTAGGCCGTGACACTGAGGCTGACTGTTTGGTCCATTCTACAAACGAACACGGGATTTTCGGCCTGCTCTTGTCGTGATACACGCCTATCTATCGTGCCCGACTCTCAACCTACGCCAGATACTCATTCACTGGTTAGAAACTGCCGCAAGATGCCGATAATACGCTCAAAAGAATACTGCTGTCGCTCGGCGTAAACCGCTGACTCAGAACACTAGCATCACGCTCATCCCCCGGGGTCAAACAAACCTGTACACCGAGTATCGAAAGCGTGCCGACGACCCGAAGACTGACCGAACGGTTCGCAACTACCTCAAGAAGATGGAACGCTACAACCTTGTTCGTGCTGAAGGCCACAATCGCAGGCGCACATACCAC
>Ga0075134_100337_pt1 | contig 19523 bp, 18 predicted proteins | sample AntRauMetaRauer3_FD_69803 | JGI IMG/M metagenome (GOLD analysis project Ga0075134, IMG submission 69803) | Saline lake microbial communities from Rauer Lake, Antarctica, in enrichment culture - Antartic Rauer Lake 3 Metagenome Rauer3 | ecosystem: Environmental > Aquatic > Non-marine Saline and...
AAATTACTGGTTGTTGCTGTGAATACTCACGCCGCCATTACGTGGATTATAAACGAAAGCGTTGCCCACTGTCAGATAATCATCACCTGATGGTGCCGCTGTTTCATTTTTTATGGTGTTTGTTAAATAATAAACACACATATCATTACCTGACGCGCTGTCCTGTGTCACGTAAGTAAAGTAACGAACCTGCTCAAGGTTACCGAAATCTGTGGTAACCGTTGGTGCTCCTTGCAGAATAGACTGCATGACACTCACACAGTCCTCGGCTACCAGGTTTTCGTCGTGCGCTGCGTCGTTGTCACCACTAACCGGGTACCCGGTGTTACCATCCACATAAAGCAGGATTTGGTCCAGCGATACCTCGGCACCAGCCCCCGTGCTGCTAGCACCTTTCGGGCGCCCGCTGAGCTCCCATTCGCCCCGAACAATGCCAACAGCACTGGCAAAACCACCAGCTACGCCTTCAAGAGCTGCGTCTTCTGCGTCTGACGATACATCGGTAAACCGGGGAATAGCCGCTGCGGCTAATAACCCCAGAATAACCACCACTATAATCAGCTCTATGATAGTGAAGCCTTGCTGCTTTCTCATTTTAGTTCTCATACTAAAACTCCAGTAGAATCCATTTTATGACATTTCCTTAACACTTAACACCAGCTTTATCGTTATTTCTGAAAGACCTGACCCTGCCGGTCGTTATAACGAAACCAGGCCTGTTGGTTAACTTCGTAATAGCAGTTATTTAAATCAGCTCTAGCCTGCAAAGCGCTGGCCGGTATTTCACCGCCCAATTGCTGCCATAAACTCAGACAGCCTTGCTCAACCGAGGGCCAGCCCTGACTATTCATGACTATTTTCACTTGCCGCTTTCTGCTTTCATTCAGCAAGGCAACTTCTTTAGGCTTGCCACGGCGCATCCACTCTGTACGCGCCAGCCAAAGCGAGTCAATAAAACGCGATACGGCAATTTGTAACTCGGTCTCTCGCCATTTTTGTGGCTCGTTAATGAGCACCATTCTGGCGGCCACAGCAGCCAGTATCAACAAAAGCAATACCACCAGAACATTCTGAAAACGTTGAATGCCCTTGCGTTCATCCGTTGTTTCCCGTGTCATTAACGCCCCTGATATGCACTCATCATGTCCCACATTGGGGTAAATATTCCCAGCGCGAGGATAAGTACCATCACCGCGACCACCGCTATCATTATCGGCTCAATACGTGCGGTTAATGTTTTCAGATCGTAATCGGTTTCCCGTTCATAATATTCTGCAACTTCCAGCAACAGCACATCGACTCGACCGGTCTCTTCACCAACGGATATCATTTGCAAAATCAGCGGCGTGAAAAGTTCTGACTGACGGGCAACTCGTGACAAATTCTCGCCTCGCTCAATACCCCGCCGCATTTCTATAATACGTTTTTCCATCCAGGCGTTATCTACAGCCTCGGCCACAAGGGACAAAGCCTGAGTCAGAGGGACTCCGGCGCCAATCATCACCGAAAAGCTGCGCGCAAAGCGGCCTAGCATCGAACGCATTAGAATAGAGCCAATAACCGGGATTTTTAATTTGAGCCCGTCCCACTTCAACCGCCCATTGTCCGTTCCAACGTAGTAACGAAGACCGAAAAAACCGCCCACCATGGCTAGCAGCAGAACATGCCAGTAGCCGACAAAGAATTCAGAGGACCCGAGCAGCGCCCGTGTTGCCCAGGGGAGTTCAACATTAAACCGGCTGAACATGGACGCAAAAGTTGGAATAACAAAAATGTTCAGCACGAAAATAGCGACAACCAGAGCTATCAGCACAAAACTCGGATACCGTGTGGCCGCTTTTATTCGCTTACGGGTGTCTTGCTCTTTTTCTAAGTACACCGATAGCTGCTGAAAGGACTCCTCCAACTGCCCGGTGTTTTCTCCCACATGCACAATAGCAATAACCAACCGGGGAAAAACCCCTCTGTGCTGGGACATCGCTGTTGATAAGTTTCGTCCGCGCTCCAGTTGGTCATGCACATCTTTCAGGGTTGTCCGAAGACGCTTGTTTTGCGTAGTATCGGCAAGGCCTTCAATGGCTCTTAGCATAGGAATGCCGGCATGTGTCAGCGAGTACATTTGCCGGCAGAAGATAATCAGTTCGTCCAGTGACACTTTTTGCTGAAAAGCCGACTTTAAGCTTTCAGCAAAACGGCTGTTGAACAAAGAGAATTCCTGTCCGCCCACCGGATTAATGGACAAAGGAACCAACCCGCGCCGCATCAGCACGTCAGCTGCATTACGCTCGTCGCTGGCATCCACTGAGCCTCGCTGCAGTTGACCTGACTTGTCCCGGGCGCGATAACGAAACTGCATCAGATGCTGTCCTCGACACTTTCCGCCAGGAACAGCACTTCACTCACGCTGGTAATTCCTTGCCGTGCGTACTCCAAAGCAACTGTCGCCATAGACTGATAACCCGGGTGTGCTTTAGCCGCAGCGGCAAATTCACGAGTATCGCCATCACGTAACGCATCCATCATAGGCGTGTTCATTTCAAGCAGCTCAAACACACCGATACGCCCCCGGTACCCGGTATGGTTACAGCTCTGACAGCCAATCCCGCGCTTGAAAGAATACTGGGAGCTACCTTCTTTCAAATGCTCCAGCCACTGGCTTTCCGGTTCGTCTGGCTGGTAATCTTCAGTACACTTGTCACACACACGGCGCACCAGACGCTGAGCTAAAATGCCGCGCAATGCTGCAGCAACCAGATACGGAGGCGCGCCCATATCAATTAGGCGCATGGCGCTGGTAATAGCGTCATTGGTGTGTAAGGTGGATAAAACCAGGTGACCGGTAATAGAGCCGCGCAAGCCTATTTCCACGGTTTCGTGATCTCGCATCTCACCAACCATAATAATGTCAGGATCCTGACGTAAGGTGGTACGCAACACGCGTGAGAAATCCAGGCCGATTTTACTGTTTACCTGCACTTGAGATATACGCGGTAGGCGGTACTCCACCGGGTCTTCAACCGTAATGACTTTTTTGCCTTCGGTATTTAATTCACTGAGTGCGCCATACAAAGTCGTCGTTTTACCAGAGCCCGTAGGACCTGTTACCAATAACATGCCATGTGGGCGTTTTATCAGGTTCCGTACGCGTTTAAGAATTGAGTCCGGCATACCGGTTTGCTCTAACGACAATAAACCCGCCGACTGGTCCAGCAAACGTAATACGCACGACTCACCATACTGCACCGGCATAGTAGATACACGCACATCGATGCTGTGCTTACGTATCTTCATATTAAAACGCCCGTCCTGAGGCAAGCGGCGCTCGGAGATATCCAGCCCGGCCATTAACTTAAGGCGCAATACCAGTGCATTGGCAATATTGGTTTCATCCAGAACATTTTCCTGCAGCACACCATCAACCCGCTGACGAATACGGAGCTTACGATCATCCGGCTCAATATGAATGTCTGAAGCACGAACTTGCACTGCATCTTCAAAGATTGACTGCAGTAACTTGGCGACGGTTGCTTCGTCCGTATCGTCATCAAGGCTAAGTTGGCCCAGTTCAAATTCACTGGTGTCTTCGTACTCGTCTTGTAGCTGGCTGGCAAAAGTTTCAATTTCTTTCGTGCGTCGGTACAGGTTGTCGAAGGCCTGCATCAACTCACCCTCAGGTACAACCGCCAGTTCAACCTGACGTGGAGCCAGCAACTGGTTTATCGCGTCAATTGAGGACAAATCGGCCGGGTCACTCATGCCAACCAGGGCTTTCTTGTCATCGGCTTCAATAACCAAAGCGCGATGCCGGCGAGCCTGAACTTCAGGCAGTAACTTGAAAGCCTCCGGTGGGATTTTCCGCTCAGAAATACTAATGAGCGGAAGTTTCAGTTGCTGCGCCAAAAACTCCAGTAACTGATGCTCAGAAATGTAGCCTAGATCGGTTAGCGTTGCCCCCAGCTTTCGTCCACTTACCCGCTGTTCTTCCAACGCTTTATGCAGCTCATCTTCGCTGATGATTTGCTCATGAACGAGCAAATCACCCAGTCGCATTTTTAGACGTGGCCGCTTCATTGTTCACCTGCCGGTTCACTTGCCTCTAACAAAGCAATTTGCTGATGAATAAATTCGACAGTGGGGCGATGCGTAATTCGCGTTAATGCCTCTTCATATGAGGCTAAAGCTGTTTGCGGTGCAAATTCCTGTTGAGCTAAGGCTTTACCCAAATACCAACGGCCTTGCGCAGGCTCTGCCAGAATAAGGCGCTGATAAGTATTGGCAGCCGTCTGATAGTCACCCATTTCCTGAGCTAACAGCGCCTTTTTCTGAACATAATCCGGGTAGTCTGCTGCATTCGGTGTCGCCTGTTTTAACAAGCTTAACGCTGCCGCCGGACGGGCTTCTTTTTCTAAAATGCGAGCGCTTAATAAACGAAACTCAAAGTCAGACGGGTCACGTTTAAAACCAGCCTCTAAAGTGGTCAGGGCCTGGGATACTTTGTTGCGCCCAAACTGAAGCGCTGCCAGTTTTTTTCGGACATTTTTATTGTCCGGAGTTACAGCCAACGCTTTACGCCAATGCTCTTCAGCTGAAGTTAACCGCCCCTGTTGCTGCGCTTTCTGCGCTTTCTCAATATGTTGTTCAGCAATTTCAGCCGGTGAAAGTTGTACGGGCTGCTTACTAAACTCACCGCTCGGCTCAGCTCCTTCGCTGCTGTTATCCGCGGTCGATTTAGGTTCTTCTTCAACCGCTCTAGGCTCCCCCCCTTTACTTTCGGGCTCGGGGTTTGCCTCAATTATAGGCTCAGACACCGCCACTGATGCGAGGTTATTCTGGTCACTTGCAGTTTGTTCGCGCGAGCTGGTTTTTTCTGTCTCGGCACGTTCAGTCGGCACCGTAAATGCAGACGAGTCAACCAAGGGCTCAACGCGCTCCTGCGCTAAGGGCATGTCAGCAGCTTCGCTCTCAGTTACCGTCATCACGTCATCATCTGATGACTGCCACCAAAAAAACACCAGCGCAAGCGTAATAACAATGAGTGATGCTAACAGCCACAACCCAAAACGATGACTACCGCGTCGCTCCACCGCGCTACTGGCAGCATTTTTCGAAAAAGGTTGCTGGCCACGGCGATCAAGATCCTTCAAGACTTTATTGATTACGCTCATAAAGAACCACCCATTTTCCAATAACTAACAGCGGCAGCAGCCAGGAAAACAAAGCCGACTGACACAGTAACAGGTAGCCAAACAGAGCGAGTTGGCTCCGTATCTTCGGTATCCTTAACCGCCAGCTTCAAATCTTTTGAAGAGAGTTGGCGCCGACCTTCTCCGTAAGCTAATAGCAGCATTTTATGGCAGAGCATATTAACCAACCTTGGTACGCCTCGGCTGCTCCGGTGCAGGCCTTTTATCAGTTTCCAGTCAAAAATTGGCGCACCTTTATAACCGGCCACATCCATTCTATGGGCGATGTATTCCGCTGTCTCATCGACGTTCATGGCCGTCAGTTTATGCGCAAAGCTAATGCGCTGACGCAACTGCCGGAAAGCTTTTTGAGATAAGCGCTCATCGAGCTCTGGCTGACCGAGTAAAATAATATGCACCAATTTGCGCCGCTCAGTTTCCAGATTGGACAATAAACGCAAAGCTTCCAGACTTTCCTCTGGTAACGCCTGCGCCTCATCAATCAAAATAACGACCGCCTGCCCGCTTTTATTAACATCCAGCAAACGTTGCTGAAGAGCTCGCGCCAATTGTTGCTGGTTAGTTAACTGCTCGGTTTCAACGGACAGCTCCTGAGCAATGGCCAGCCTCAGCTCACCCGGATCCAAATAGGAGTCAGGAATATAGGCCGTTTTAAAAAAGTCAGGAATATCGTTCAGTAACCGTCGGCATAGGAGAGTTTTACCGGTTCCCACTTCTCCGGTAATTTTAATAAAGCCCTCGCCGGTTTTCAGCGCAGTCAGAACCACCTCGAAAGCCTCGTGGTGGCTTTTCAAGTCGTAGTAGAACTGCGTGTTCGGCGTTATCGTAAAAGGCAGTTCGCGTAAGCCGTAATGGTATAAATACATACTACCTATTGCTCAATGTCCGGGAACCATTCCTGCAGCAGTTCGCGTGATCGTTTCAGTTCATCGCGCCAGGTATCAACACCGACTACCGTGGGCTTCAGTAATATAACCAACTCTTTCTTTTCCTGACGATTACGGCGATTCGTGAAAAGCTCACCGAGCAACGGAATGTCGCCTAGCAACGGAACCTTACCCACTTCTTCAGAATTTGTGGTTTGCATTAAACCACCCAACACAACAATTTCACCGTTGCGGGCTTTTACTATGGTATCGGACTCGCGAATGTTGCTCCGTGCCAGCGGCAGTACCGACTCTTTTCCTGACACGGTGATGACTTTTTCCTGTTCGCTGGTTTCGACCACTGACGGATGAACATGCAAAATGACTTCGCCGTCATCGCTAATTTGCGGTGTAACATCCAGAGATATACCGGAGAAAAACGGTGTGAACTCGATATCAGAGTCTGACGACGAAATACCGCCGGAATCAAGCGAAGTGCGGCTGGTCACGTCGGTAACAAAATACTCGTCTTCACCAATTTTAATGACCGCTTTTTGATTATTCGACGCACTGACACGAGGGTTCGACAGAACCTGCACGGTGCCTTGGGTTTGCAGCATTTCTATCATGCCACTGAAGTTATTACCTTCGTCGGTGTAAGTAAGACCGAATAAGCCACCAATAGCCGCAGACGTCGTGTTAGCTGGGGTTACACCGTTGAACTCCACTCCAAAACCCGCATTGCCGGAATAGATATCGCTCCAGTTAATACCCTGCTGATAACTGTCGTTCAGTGTTACTTCAATAATGCGTGCTTCCAGAATCACCTGACGTTGTAAGCGCGACTCCAGGGTTTCGATAAAGTCGCCAACAGCGCGAAGCTTGTCGGCTGACGCAGTCACACTAACCACCCCGGCCTGCGGCGACAAGACGACATTGCCGTTACCTATTATGCCTTCAATAACTTCTTTTAAGTCGCCCCACAGGTTGGTTTCCGATTGCGTGGTAATACTGGAGCCATTGCCTTGCATGGAGTTTTGACGTGAGTCGCGGCTGTACTCACCACTACCGGTAAAAGGAGTCGCTCCGGAAACGTTCGTATTATTCGAGTTTCCACGATTACTGCTGTTATTATTATTGCGCTCATCGCTGACACCGCCGCCGGAAATCTCTGTTTGCGACATGCCAAAACGTCTGAGCGACAAATAATCGAGAGAAAAGGTCTGTGTACGAACTCCTGCGGGGAATATTTGAATTGTACGGCCGGAACGACGCACTTCAAAACCGTACATATCCTGCACTGCGTTCAGCGTTTCATCCAGTGTGACATCTTTCAAGCTCATGGAAATTTCGCCGCTGACATTCGGATGCACCAAAATATTATAAGGGGAATCGGCAGCCAGACCGTAAAAGAAAGCTTTTGCATCAACTCCATCAGCCTGCAGGACAAAGCGAGGCTCTTCCAACAATGCTAAGCCATCTTCTTGTTGCCCGCTCGCGCTTTGACTGAGAAAGTTACTGACTTCCGCAGGCATAGCCGACTTTGTAGCAGACGCTTTTTTCTCGGAAGCTTCTGGCTTCATTGCCTCATTTGCTTCGTCTGGTGAATAGCTCGGTTGATAAGCACAACCCGCTATTACTGCCAGTAATAATGCGCCTGTCGCAACTTTTATCATTGTACTGCCCCCGGGATGCCTTTCTTATTCTGTTTTATCGGCTTAAATAAAGTAATCTCGACCACTTCATTACTTTTTTCAACAACCACACTGTTTGGCTTTATTGACGTTACTTTTATACCATCAACCCGTTCTCCCGGTTTGACCCATTGGCCATTTAACCGAGCTGACTGGCTCTGCTCAGAATACAAAATTTGCGTCAATTTCAATTCCTCCGCCCAGCTGTCCAGGTTAGCTACTTTTTCCGATTCACTGACCGGAGGCCGAGTCGGATCACGCTCTTGCGCCAACGTCGACAAAGGCAAAAAAACAAATAGTAATAAAATTAAGCTACGCACTGATAAACTCCTTATCAGTACTCAGTAAGTACCAAACAATGGTCACCGTTGCTGTCGGATAATTTGTCACTTGGTACTCAAAATTCGCCCACCGCACACTTGGATATTCCGCTTGCAGTTTATCGACAAATTTCGATACAGCAAAAAAACGTCCGCTGAATTCCGCCTGAATAGCATGTTGATAGAGCTTAATTGAACCGGTTTCAAACACCACTGACGGCTCCTGAGCTTCCAGGCTTTCCATTTCCAACTCAGAAGCGTGCCTTAATACCCCTTGCAAAAACTGTTTACGCTGGTCGGCAGGCAATAGTACGTTGTTCCCTGCGAAATCTTCTTTAGCCACAACCAAGCGCTGCTCTAGTTGATTAATCTCCGCTTTAACCGGCGCGTTCACATCTTTACTTAACTGAGCTTTTAACTCTTGCTGTAATTGTTTCAGTTGTTCCAGCTGCGACTCAATACGACGGTTATCAGCCTGCGTACTTTTGTTCTCTTCAACAGTTGGAACAATTAAGTAGCTGATAAGAGGCAGTGTCACAACAAGAAAAGCTGCCAAGGCCATCAACGCGCGTTGGCGCGCAGGCATAGCGTCAAAGCTTTCTTGTAAGTTTAGCCACCAATTCATCATCTCTATTTGTCCTCGTCGGTCCTGACGCTTTGCAACAGAAACTGTTGGTAGCCCTGTTCGCTTCGTTTAAGCTCAACAACAGCAAAGCGCTTGTCAGCCAGCAAGTCAGACTGGCCGAATTTATCCATCCACAAAACGAGTGCTTCACTATTTAACGCTTGTCCATGCAAGCGAATATTATCGCCCGCAATTGAAAAGTCAGTCAGCCAAATAGCTTCTGGCGTTATTTGTGCCAATTCATTTAAAAAGCTGCTAACCGAAGACGACTGACCTTGCTGGAAGTCGGTAATTCTTCGACTGAAACTTCGCGCATCCTTAAGTTGTTGTGCCAACTCTTCTTTTTCTTCACGTAACTGTAGGCTAGGCTCCCGTCGTTCAAGCCTTTCCCGGGCACCAGTCAGGTCATCATTAACCACCTGTAACGCATTCGATAATTCTTCATTCTCTTGGGTAACTGTTGAATTTTCCCATTGAGTAATCACGAAGATAGCGATTAGCAGTGCCAGCCAAACGCCTAAAACAGCGCTTAGCCGAGCTAAGGTCAGGCGCTGTTTAATTGGCTGTAAATCACTACGGTAAAGGTTTACCCACTGCTTCATGAGGACACCTCTAACAATGCGCCCAGGCCTGCCAAATCGGAATAGTCGTCTTCGCGTAATTCAGTTGCCCACTGTGGGTACGAATAAACGCTGCACTCAACAGCTAAAAGCTCTGACAGACTGCTCTGCACTGCCGATAGCTGTCTATGTTCAACCGCTAAAATAATGCGGCTAATAGGTGCCTGCCGTAAATGACTTTCAAAATGGTCAACTGAACGCTGGAGCTCGGTTGCCAGCGGCTCCAAAGCTCCAGCCTGTATTTCTTCTGCGGTATAGCTCGAAATATCGGTGACACCACGTAGCAGGCGCGTAAACATCAGCCCTTTAGGGGTGTTAATTTGCGCGATATAATTGCCGCCCGGGTTCTGGTACAGGGTTAACTCAGCATGGTTTTGAATTTCTACCAAACGGGGCAAAGCTAATTCCGCAATACCAATGTCCGTTAGCTGCAGGTCATGTTCGCTAAAAAAATCGACCCAGAGTTTTAACTCGTGGCGGTTCGCTGCAACTGCAACCAATTTATCCTGCCCCGAAGGTTGCTCAGGAAACTCATAGTAATCGGCAATAATCTCTTCACCAGAGAAGGAAACTAAATCGCTTAAACTGTATTTTAAACTCTCAGCGATTTCATCGGAGTCAAGCATAGGCCTATCCACTTGAACCGACTCGTATAAGTCAGTGCCCAACACTAAAATCACCTGCGCATGCTTTAGAGACATACGCGAATATTTGCTCAGCAATGCGCCTGCTTCTTTAATCAGTGAACCACGCTTTACTTGCTCATGATCGTTAACAATCAGTTCCGGTGACTCGGCGGGTCCTTTAGCAATAAGGAGACGGACGCTGGTTTGCGTTATCTGAAAGCAAATACGGTGACCATTTTGTTTCTGCTTCGAAAATCCTAACACCCAGCAGCATCCTTTATTATTTTTTCATGTATGTTAACAGAAACTTTGCACGGCTCATTACAAAAAGAATACGGTTCAAGCAGTTTATATCTTTCATCATAGCCCATTTGTCGTGCTTTAACTGTAATACTAGCACTTGAGCACTTGAGCTTCCATTGCAAATTTGAACCGGCCCAGTAAGGCACCATGGGTCCGGTTGCCGTATCGACCGTATCAGCCACAGTCCATTCCTGCTGAACAAGCTCAATGGTATCTGTATTACGCGGCAGTTGGTAAAAATCGGCACCATAGCCACTGGCAAAGTTCGCCAATTTATCCAGTGCATTATGCTGGCTAAAAAACTCAGCATAGAGTTCTATCGCAGCTGGCGCCGAGTAACATCCTGCACAGCCACAGGCCGTTTCTTTACTCGCCTGCACGTGTGGAGCAGAATCCGTTCCCAGGAAAAACTTAGGGCTTCCGGAAAGCGCAGCTTGTTGCAGTGCCTGTTGATGTGTACGGCGCTTTAAAATTGGCAGACAATAATTATGCGGGCGAATACCACCAACGAGTAAATCATTCCGATTCATTAGCAAGTGCTGCGGCGTCATCGTTGCTGCAACATTGCTGTTGGCGTTTTTCACGAACTCAACGGCATCGGCCGTCGTAATGTGCTCCAGCACAAGCTTTAAGTCGGGGAAACGCTCAGTAATCGGAATTAAATGGCGTTCAATAAATACGCGCTCACGGTCAAAAATATCAATATCGCTGTCGGTCACTTCGCCATGCACAAGCAGTGGCACACCGTGTTCCTGCATGGCAGCTAACACTGGCTCCAGTGCTTCAACTGACTTAACCCCCGCAGCGGAGTTTGTGGTTGCCCCCGAAGGGTAGAGTTTAAAACCAATAATGTGGTCATTAGCAGCGGCTTCGGCAACTTGACCGGGTGTGGTTTCAGCCGTGAGATACAAAGCCATTAACGGATTAAAGCTAACGCCTTCGGGCACCTCTTCCATAATCCTTGCTCGGTACTCTAAAGCCGCTTTTACTGTGGTAACCGGCGGAACAAGGTTTGGCATAACAACTGTGCGATGAAATACAGTTGCCGAAGCAGGTACGGTTGTTTTCAGCATAGTCCCGTCACGTAAGTGCAGGTGCCAGTCATCAGGTCTTGGAATGGTTAAGCTTTGCATAGTCACTTCTGGCTAAAAATCATAAAGCCAGTATACCATTAAGTTCCTTCGCAAAAACCTTTAATCTGTATTCTATTTGAGCGTTTTAGCGCAACCCCATAGCTTCTTTCCAGTGCTTACGACAGCAGGAAACGTACCTATCGTTACCACCGATCGCAATTTGCTGCCCCATGCGAATGGCATTGCCTTTTTCATCAACCCGCAAAGACATCGTTGCCTTGCGCCCGCAGTGACATATGGTTTTCATTTCAACCAATTTATCCGCTATAGCCAACAACACCGCACTACCCGGAAAGGCATTACCAAAGGCATCGGTTCGAATTCCGTAACACATCACTGGAATATTGTCGGTATCGGTTAGGCTGGACAACTGCCACACTTGCTCTTCACTTAAAAACTGAGCTTCATCAATTAATACGCAGTCAATCGCCTGTTGCATATAGCGGGCGCGCACAACCGCCGCCAAATCGGTTCGGTGAGTAAAGGACACCGCGTCACGGCCAATGCCTAAACGCGACGCAATGCGCCCTTTGCCGGCCCTGTCATCTAACGCCGGCGTCATCAATAACACATACTGATCGCGCTCTTCGTAATTATGAGCCACTTGCAACAGCGAGGTACTTTTCCCTGCATTCATTGCCGAATACGTAAAATATAGAGAAGCCATTTTGTTCTGTTTTTTTAAGTTATTGTGATTAGATCCTGGCAGAGATTACCACGATTTTATGGCATTATGGGACAAAGCAACCTTAAGGCAGGAGTTCTCTATGCAATATTCCCCCGAATTTATTAAAGCCATTCCTAAAGCTGACTTACACCTGCACCTGGACGGCAGCCTCCGTGCCAGCAGTTTAATTGATATGGCTAAGCGCGCTGATATCGAACTCCCTAGCTATACCGAGGAAGGTTTATTTGATTTAGTTTTTAAGTCTCACTACAACAATTTGGGTGAGTACCTCAATGGTTTTCAGTACACCTGTGCAGCCTTGCGTGACTTAGAAAACCTGGAGCAGGCCTCTTATGAATTAGCCGTCGACAATCAGAATGAAGGGGTTAATTACATTGAAGTACGCTTTGCACCGCAACTACTAATGGATCCGAGCAAAGGCGTAACCTTCGATACCATTATGCACGTCGTTAACGACGGTCTTTTACGTGCAAAGAATGAATACAACAGCAGCGCCGACGTAAAGAATGGCGATAAACCGCCATTTGAGTACGGCATTATCAACTGCGCAATGCGCATGTTTGGTAAAAAAGGATTCTCACCCTATTACACGCAAATGTTCCAGCTAATGCGTGACTTTGAATCCATGCAGGTGATTAAAACAGCCGCAATGGACTTAGTCCGCGCCAGCGTTCGTATGCGTGACGAAGAAGGCATGCCAATCGTCGGTCTGGATATCGCAGGCCAGGAAATTGGTTACCCGGCAGGTGAATTTAAAGAGGTTTACGAATACGCGCATGAAAACTTTCTACTTAAAACTGTGCACGCAGGCGAAGCTTATGGTGCCGAAAGCATCTTTGAAGCCTTAACCAAATGCCATGCTGACCGCTTAGGTCATGGGTATTCGTTATTCTCTCCTGAAATGACTCAGGATCCGTCTATTGAAGACCCTAAAGCCTATGGTGAAAGCCTGGCCTCTTATATAGCTGACCGCCGTATTGCCGTTGAAGTTTGCTTGACCAGCAACCTGCAAACTAACCCGGATATCGGCGACATTAAGAATCATAACTTCCAGCATATGCTGGACCATCGTCTGGCCACTATCATTTGTACCGACAACCGTTTGGTGTCGCGCACAACAGTCAGCAATGAATACCAGTTAGCCCTTGATAACTTTGATGTCCCATTGAAGCGTTTGAAAGACATAGTCGCCTATGGCTTTAAGAAAAACTTCTTCCCGGGTCGCTATGTGGATAAGCGCGACTATGCCAAACAAAACCTTAAGTACTTTGACAAAGTAGTTGAGAAGTTTGGGCTGGAATAAACGGGTAAAAATAAAAAAGGCTCCAAAAGGAGCCCTTTTTACTTACCTGACATTTTAACGACAACCTAGAATGGAATGTCATCATCAAAGTCGTTGTCCGGTGAAAACGGTGCGGGTTCTGCCGGTTTCTGTTGAGGCTGTTGATTTTGTTGCTGAGCTGGCTGAGGAGCCGGACGTTGTTGCTGCTGCGACGGCTGCGATTGCCCACCACCATAACCACCGCTCTGCTGACCGCCACCAAAGCCCTGACCTTGCGGCGCTGCGCCTTGTGGCCCACCCTGAGGCCCGCCACGAGAATCCAGCATCTGCATTTCGTTAATCACAACTTCTGTCGTATAACGCTCTACATTGTCCTGCCCTGTCCATTTGCGAGTTTGCAAACGACCTTCAACATACACTTTTGAGCCCTTTTTCAGGTACTCACCAGCAATTTCTGCCAGGCGGCGATACGCCACGCAGCGATGCCACTCTGTTTGTTCGCGCGGTTCACCGGTTTGCTTATCTTTCCAGGTTTCACTGGTAGCAATCGACAGGTTGGCTATCGCTGTGCTGTTTTGGGTATAACGTACCTCTGGGTCAGCTCCCAGATTACCAATTAAAATGACTTTATTTACACCGCGACTGGCCATTAGTTTCTCCTGTTCCTTATGCGCGTTACAACTGCTTCAATTTATTGGGCGACCGATGCCTTTTCAAGCAACTGATTAACCGCCTCTTCATCATAATGTTTTTTATCAACTTTTAAATAGGTTGCCTGATCTTCTTCAACCCATCTAGCTTCGGTCACACCCGTCACAGTAAGTAACCGCTCACTTAGTTTAGTCGCCTTGTCTTCAGATAAGCCGGGTAATGATAACGATACGCTGGTGACACCTGCAGGGTTAACCATAATCAAGCTGATAAGTAACCAACATACTAGCAAGATCAGGCAGAAAACAACAACGCCAGATATCTGATAATTCTGTAAGACCCAACCACCGGCAACTCCGCCAACAAAGGCCCCTAAAAATTGCCCAGTTGAGTAGATACCGCTGGCACTACCTTTACTTCCTGCGGGCGCAATGCGAGTCAATAATGAAGGTAAACTGGCTTCAATAAAATTAAAGCCGGTGAAAAAAATCACTAATGCAGCGACTAACAGCCATCCGGACTGTCCAGCCACTCCAATAATTAGCAGAGATACAATTAAGGTGACAATAGAAAACCGCAGCCACTGCACAGAATTGTTATTGCGTGAGCTGTGGATAATCATCGGCACCATAAACAAAATTGAGGCCGCCAGGGTTGGTAGATAAAACCAGGCATGGGTCTGACTTTCAAAGCCTGCATTTTGCAACTGGGTTGGCAAGGTAACAAACCAGGCGGTCAAAATGGCGTGTAACACAAAAATACCGCTGTTCAGACACCACAACTGCTTATGTCTAAGTAAGTTGCCCAGCTCGGATAAAACCGGCAAAGATTCCCGACGGGCAGAGGTAGTAACAACTTTCGGCACACTGAGCAGCAATACAAAAATTCCCAGAACACCGCTGGCAGCAGTAAACCAGAACAACCCTGAGAGGCCGATAACATTACCCAATAAGGGTCCGGCCACAAGTGACACGGCAAACGCCAGGCCGATACACATACCAATGGTGGCCATAACCTTCGGGCGCTGCTCGTCACGCGATAAGTCGGCCGCCAGGGCTAATATTGCGGCGGCAATAGCGCCAAGGCCTTGCAGAGCTCGGCCGACAGACACGCCGAATAAGGTATCAGCCTGCGCCGCTACCACGCTCCCGGCGACAAAAACCAGCAGCCCTCCAACAATAACGGGCTTACGCCCCAGGCGGTCTGACAACATACCCAGCGGAATTTGCAAAAGCGCCTGAGTCAGTCCGTATGCACCAAGAGCAATACCCACCCACAATGGCGAATAGTCTGGATACTCCTGTGCATAAACTGCCAGCACGGGCATGATCAAAAAGAGCCCCAACATCCGTATACCAAAGACAGACGCGAGCGCTAAAGCGGCTTTTTTTTCAGTTTTATTCAGTTTTTGCGGTGTCATTTCACTGCTTCATAGTCAGTAATATGATAAATGATGCTGCTATTGTACCAGATGCCTAACACTGTGCGATAATAGCGTTTTGTCGTCAGTCATTTACTGAACAACAGACGGGAATTATGGATACTATTGAAGTACGCGGTGCGCGCACGCACAACTTAAAAAATTTCAACCTGACGATTCCTCGCAATAAGCTTATTGTGATTACCGGGTTGTCCGGTTCGGGTAAGTCGTCACTGGCTTTTGATACGCTTTATGCCGAAGGGCAGCGACGCTACGTTGAATCCTTATCCGCTTACGCTCGTCAGTTTTTATCGCTGATGGAAAAGCCCGATGTAGACAGCATCGAGGGTTTGTCACCTGCAATTTCAATAGAGCAGAAGTCGACCTCACATAACCCACGCTCAACCGTCGGTACCATTACAGAAATTTACGACTACCTACGCCTTATGTTTGCGCGGGTGGGCGAACCGCGTTGCCCGACTCACGATGTGCCGCTGGCAGCTCAGACCATATCGCAAATGGTCGACAACGTGCTGGCCGCGCCGGAAGGCGAAAAACGCATGTTGCTAGCGCCTATTATTCAAAACCGTAAAGGCGAACATTTAAAAGTTCTGGAAAACTTGGCTTTGCAAGGCTTTATCCGTGCGCGTATTGACGGCGAGATTTGTGATCTGAGCGATCCGCCCACACTGGAGCTGCAGAAAAAACACACCATTGAAGTGGTGGTTGATCGCTTTAAAGTTCGTGAAGGTATGGAACAGCGTCTGGCGGAATCATTCGAAACCGCGCTGGATCTCAGTGGCGGAACCGCTTTGGTTGCCCCTATGGAAGGTGACGGCGAGACCGATATATTCTCAGCAAACTTTGCCTGCCCTCACTGTGGCTACAGTATGCAGGAGCTGGAACCTCGCCTGTTTTCATTTAATAATCCGGCGGGAGCCTGCACAACCTGTGACGGACTCGGAGTTGAGCAATTCTTTGACCCAGAAAAAGTCATAGTCAACGCCGAGTTATCTCTGACCGGTGGCGCAATTCGCGGCTGGGACAAGCGGAATTTCTACTATTATCAAATGCTGCAGTCGCTGGCGAAGCACTACGACTTCAAACTATCGCAGCCGTTTAATCAGTTACCCGACGAGATTCGTGAAAAAATTCTGTTCGGCAGTGGTAAAGAAGAAATCAAATTTACCTACATGAATGACCGTGGTGACAAAGTCGTAAGAGCGCACGCTTTTGAAGGCATTATCCCTAACATGCAGAGGCGGTACCGCGAGACGGAGTCACAAGCAGTACGCGACGAGTTGTCAAAGTATGTGGCAACCCAGCCTTGTAAAAGTTGTGGCGGCACACGCTTGCGCACAGAAGCTCGTCATGTGTTTATTCAGGGCACCACTTTGCCGGAAATTGTAGAGCAGTCTATTGGCGACGCACTTGAGTTTTTCCAGCAACTTCATATGGAAGGCCAGCGTGCCCAGATAGCAGAAAAAATTCTGAAAGAAATTAACGACCGGCTGCGTTTTTTGGTGAACGTGGGGCTTAACTACTTAAGCCTTTCACGTAGCGCCGAAACTTTATCCGGTGGTGAAGCACAGCGTATTCGCCTCGCTAGCCAAATTGGTGCTGGCTTGGTCGGCGTTATGTACGTACTGGATGAACCGAGCATTGGCTTGCATCAGCGCGATAACGAGCGCCTGTTAAACACTCTGACGCATTTACGTGACTTAGGTAACACCGTTATTGTAGTCGAGCACGATGAAGACGCCATTCGCCAGTCCGATCATGTTATCGATATTGGCCCGGGGGCCGGCGTACATGGTGGGGAAATCATCGCTCAGGGGCAAGTCGAAGATATCATTGCAAGTAAAGACTCACTAACCGGCGATTACCTGTCCGGCCGAAAAGAAATAGAAGTCCCGCAGGAACGTCATAAGCCCGATGAACGCAGGCTAACCATTCGTGGCGCTAGTGGTAATAATTTGAAGAATGTTGACTTTAACCTGCCACTGGGCGTTCTGACCTGTGTTACCGGCGTATCGGGGTCCGGAAAATCGACGTTGATTAATAATACTTTATTCCATATAGCGCACCGCGAACTCAATGGCGCAACAACCGGTGAACCAGCCCCTTACAAGAGTGTTGAAGGGATGCAGCTACTGGATAAAGTGGTGGATATTGACCAAAGCCCGATAGGCCGGACACCACGTTCTAACCCAGCAACTTACACCGGGATTTTCACACCCATTCGTGAACTGTTCGCAGGCGTTCCAGAGTCACGAGCCCGTGGCTACAAACCGGGCCGCTTCAGCTTTAACGTTCGTGGCGGACGTTGCGAAGCCTGTCAGGGCGACGGCGTTATTAAGGTTGAGATGCACTTTTTACCAGACGTTTATGTCCCTTGTGATATTTGTAAGGGTCAGCGCTACAACCGCGAAACTCTGGAAGTAAAATACAAAGGCAAGAATATCCACGAAGTGCTGGATATGACTATAGAAGATGCACGTGAGTTCTTCGATCCGGTTCCGGCCATTGCACGTAAACTCCAAACTTTAATGGATGTTGGTTTATCTTATGTCCGCCTGGGTCAGTCTGCTACCACACTCTCAGGTGGTGAAGCGCAGCGGGTTAAATTATCACGTGAGCTCTCCAAGCGAGATACCGGTAAGACCTTGTACATTCTGGATGAGCCAACGACCGGCCTGCATTTCCATGATATTAAGCAGTTACTGGCAGTTATCCATCGTCTGCGTGACCACGGCAATACAGTCGTTGTTATTGAACACAACCTGGACGTTATAAAGACTGCTGACTGGATTGTTGATTTAGGCCCGGAAGGCGGTTCCGGCGGCGGCGAAATATTGTGTGAAGGCACACCAGAAGACGTCTGTGAAAACGAGCGCTCTCACACGGCGCGATTCTTGAAACCGATGCTAAAACAGTCATAAAAAGGACGCAGTATGTTAACGGAAGACTTTAAGGTACGATTTTATGAGACCGATGCTCTTGGGCACGTCAATAACACCGTTATTCCCGGCTGGATCGAAACCGGACGGTTGCCTATTTTTGAGTTCTTCGGGGAAATGTCGCCCGAAACGCAGAGCTTAATTGTTGCCCGGCTGGAGGTCGACTACTTATTTCCAATCTATTTTGGTGGTCATGTTACGGTTAAGACTTATGTTAGCCGTTTAGGTGGAAGCTCATTTGATATTACCACCGAAATTTGGCAAAAAGATAAACTCTGCGCTAAAGGGAAAACAGTCTTGGTCTACTTCGATTACCAACAGGAGCGTTCTGTGAAATTATCCACTGAATTAAAAGAACGTTTAGCGACTATAACGCATCCGGAGCATCCTCTTGACGCGTGATCTCGTCAGTGGTGGGCAACAGATACATGCCCCCGATGATCTCAAAAGCTTGCTGGAAGAAATTCACCAGCAAGCGATGAAGATCACAGAAGGACATGTTGCTAACTACATTCCGGCATTAGCAGAGGTCAACCCCGAGCTCTGCGGACTTACCCTTGCCACCCTTGATGGTGAGGTATTTAACGTGGGTGATACTCACGAGCAGTTTTCCATCCAATCCATTTCAAAAATTTTCGGCCTAATGCTAGCCATGGAGCGCCTGGGCGAAGACTTATGGGACCGAGTAAAAATGGAGCCTTCTGGCCAGGCATTCAACTCAATAGTGCAGTTGGAGTGGGAAAAAGGCATTCCTCGTAATCCTATGATAAATGCCGGCGCTATTGTCGTTAGTGATGTGCTGGTGAGCCGTTACTCAGCCAGTAAGAATGCCGTTTTAAGCTTAGTCCGTACCCTATGCGGCAACGACAACGTGTATGCCGATAACATTGTACACCAGTCAGAAAAAGAACACGGCCATCGCAATGCGGCGCTAGCTCACCTAATGAAGAGCTTTGGTAATATTGATGCCGACGTTAATGAACTGCTTGATCATTACTTTTGGCAATGTGCATTAACCATGTCCTGCGAAAACCTAGCTCGCTCTTTTACTTTTCTCGCAAATGACGGAGTTTGCCCTTTTTCCAAAAAGGAAATTATGTCTAAACGGGACTCTCAGCGTATTAATGCGTT
>Ga0075134_100341_pt1 | contig 19394 bp, 19 predicted proteins | sample AntRauMetaRauer3_FD_69803 | JGI IMG/M metagenome (GOLD analysis project Ga0075134, IMG submission 69803) | Saline lake microbial communities from Rauer Lake, Antarctica, in enrichment culture - Antartic Rauer Lake 3 Metagenome Rauer3 | ecosystem: Environmental > Aquatic > Non-marine Saline and...
CGGCGTATCGAGGCCAGCCAACAGATGCAAGAGTGTTGATTTCCCACTCCCACTCGGTCCTGCACAGCCGACGATCTCGCCACGTTCGATCTGCAGATCGATATTTGAGAGGGCAGTGACAGTCGGCGTCTCAGTAGTATCTCTACTGAACCAACGACTCCGACTGCCACCCTGTCTATAGGACCGACTCAGGTTCACACAGTCGATAAGTGGTAAGCGTGTCATTTGAAAACAATCAGTTACTTGCTATTGAGAATGTCATAGACGAAAGTGTTTCGACACAGGTCTGCTCAACGGCAACAAAAGAGTCGACTGACAATCTCTCTGGTTCAGTTATCACTCGGTACATCATGGTGATCATCGACTGCGTGCTGTGTCGGTAGTTTGTCCCTTACTTTCTCGATTCCGCGATCCGGCAGTTGCTCGCGAAGTCGACGCCCGATTCCATGGGCCTCGGCGAGTTCAACCTCACCGAGGGCTTGGATGAGCATGACCGCCCGTTCGATTCTAGTTTGCTGCCACGACTGCTCACGAGACTCATAGGTTCGGATCCCACGGAGGAAATCGATTTTCGAAAACTCCGGCCAGTAGGGCGCACAAAAATACACAGCAGCCTCATTGCCGTTGGCGTGCCACGGCAGGAAATTCGAGGTGCGCTCGGCGCCACCAGTCCGAATGATGAGATCAACATCCCGAATCGGCTGGCGATAGAGGTGGGCTTCTATCGTCTCGACGTCGATCTCTGCGGGCGCAAGGTCGCCTTCCTCAACCGCAGTAGTCACATCGCGGGCCGCTCGCAGCAGCTCGTTACGGCCGCCATATGCGAGGGCGACATTGAGCCGAAACCTGCTGTAGTCTTTCGTTTCGGTTTCGGCGAATCTGATCGCCGCTTGTACACGTTCTGGGAGACGTTCGATCTCGCCAATCGCGCGTATACAAACTTCTGTGTCGTGTACTCGCTTGCTGTCTGCAAGTTCGTAGAGTTTCGATTCGATAATATCGAAGAGGGGTTCGCGCTCTTCGGGCGGCCGATCGAAATTCTCTGTTGAAAACGCATACAACGTTAGTTCCGGGATACCGAGTTCCTCACACCAGTTGAGCACCTCTTCAGAGGTACTGGCACCCGCTCGGTGGCCCTCCGGTGTTTTGGTACCCTGTTTGCGGGCATATCGCCGGTTGCCATCTTGGATTATTGCAACGTGGGTCGGAACAGCACCGATCTCACGGTCAAGGAGCTGTTCGTACATCAGCTTCAGTTGTCGACTAACCCACGAATTCATCTACTAACACGTGACTGGTCGAAGGTTTGTACGTTGTTATTTAAACAATAGTCGTAGCCCGAATGTGAACGACCACGGGTCGGGTGATCGATAGTTTTTATTCTTCCCTCAGCTTTTGTGAACCGCCTCGGGGTCAAGCCTCGCGGCACTCGCTTTGTTTCCTCGTAGAGTTAACAACCCATAATACTTTACCACCGGATCACCAATAGGAATATAACAGCTATTTTGTAGAAATGTTTATGAATTTTTCAACATCCAATCGGGCCCAAGCAACTTTAATCGGATTTATTCTGTTATTCGGGATATTAGTTATCAGCCTCAGTCTGTACCAAGCACAAATTATCCCTAATCAGAACGCAGAGGTTGAATTCAATCACTATCAAGAAGTTCAAAATGATATGGTTAATTTGTATTCAGAAATTTCAACTATTGGGTCCTCCCCAAAGAGCGGGCAAATAGTAGTGCCAGTTACTACCGGAACCCGGTATCCACAACGAATTGGGATCAACCCACCACCTGTTGCTGGAACAATCGAATCAACAGATAGCGGGACAATGTTTATAAATGGCTCTTCGAATGGAATTACCGACATATGTGGCTCGAATACTACGTCTGGAATTAGGTATGAATCTGGATATCACATTTTGCAACAATCATCAATTACTTACGAGAACGGAATTCTCTATCTTAAAGATAACCAGGAAGATTATGTAATACTTGAGCAGCAGACTCTCGTAGACAACTCCAGTCAGAATATTAATTTGTATCGTCTCAACGGTACGTTTAGGAATCGAGGTTCGGTGAGATCAATCCCGATAGAACTCACTGGTACGAAGACGTATGGTGAAGTCGACCTATCTGTGAATAACGAGAGCGGTATTACGCTTCCAAGTAACCTTCCTGCTTCACAGTGGAACTCCAATATATTACCGAGCGGAATTACAGCAACTCAAAACGGGAGTAGCGTAGATCTTAGCGGATTTGAAGGAAGTAGCTATACAATTAAGTGCCATACTGTAGGTATTGGACAGAGGCCAGTAACTGATTTCAAATATAAAAAATCCTATTAATGAAATAATGTATCATAAGCTAAATAAAGATGACCGGGCCGCTTCAGAAGTTATTGGCAGTCTATTACTAATAGGGCTAGTTGTGACGACAACAGTACTCGCAGGTAGTGGCGTTTTTCTTTCTATAGGTCAGACTATTGAACAATCAGATAAGTCGCTTGTTGATATAAGACCAATAATCAACGAAACAACAGTTAGTGTTCAACATCTTGGAGGTGAAGAATTTGATACAAATACGGTCCAAATTATGCTAATCGGTGATTCGGGTCGAAAAGGCCCCTATATGTTAAATGAAGGTAATGTTAATGGGTCTGGATTAAGTGATGGTACATTTGAGATGAGTGATATCGCGGCCGTTAGTCATAATTTCACAGGGCTAATTGATATATATTTATTTTCCACTGAGACAAATGAGCGACTCTATTATACAATTCGATCACCACTCCCAGAGAGCTCACCGTCAGATACTACTGAGTCACCACCGAATGCTGTCGCATCAGCGCTACAGAACGTCTCTGAAGGGTTCAGTATCTCACTTGATGGGTCAGGTAGTACAGATTCAGATGGATCTATAGTGAGCTACTCCTGGACGATCACAGATGGATCGGGATCGATTACGGAGGACAATACTGCAACTCCGAACGCTACATACGTCGCTCCCGAGGATGTAACTGAGACACAGACTGTAACAATTGAACTGACTACCACTGACGATGACGGGAATACAGATACTACAACGCTTACAGTAAATGTCATTGATACTGACACAGAGACTATCGGCCTATCTGGCGATGGAACCGCATTTAACGATCTAAATAATAATGGGGTCTTTGATGACGACGAATTTGTTTATACTAATGAGGAATTGTATAATTTTTCGGATGAAACGGTTGACTTAGTAATTACTTCCTCTGCAGAGGATCTCGAGAACAATGGTAATGATATAATTAACATCAAAGCTAACACAATCACTGCTGATAATGATTTCACAGCTAAAGGTAATGGAGAAATAAATCTTGAGGCAAATGGTACTATTGATATCCGAAATAGTAATATTGAATCTACAGGTTCCCAAGGTGGAGTCACTATTACTAGTCTTAATGGTGAGATTAGGGCTAACAATACAGTGATAACAGTGCAAAAGAATGCGGCAATAGCACTCAGTTCAAAAGGAGATATTTATCTTGAATCAGCTACACTTGATGGAGGTGATGTTACAGCGAATCTGGGCGTTTTGACTGCAAAATTGTATGTGGAAGGGTTGAACCTCCCCAACTCAGATTTAATATATAATCCAGATGTAGAGGAAATTCCAGAGAGAAATGATGTCTCACCAACGTGATCTGCCCTACTACTCGCTCACAACAGACGTCATTTGCTCTTTGAGAGTATCATTAGCTGAATTGAGGCGCTAAGCCCCCTCCCTCAAGGAGCGACCGAGGGGAGCGAGTAGGGAGGGGATACAACGCCGCACGAGTTGCTTGCACGTTCGACGCTCGGCCCACAGGCCCACGCAATCAAAATACTTACCACTTACTTACATATCTTGTGTAACTTGGAGTGTGGCAACGCGCAAGAACATCTCCATCCGCGACGACCAAGAAGCGTGGATTCAGGATAACTACCTGATTCAAGGAGAGAGTCCCGCCCTTTAGGGCGGGCGTGAATCCGACACTCTACTGCACAACCCACGTTCGACGCTTATTCCGGGGTATCCTCCCTGACCTTCTTCTCGCCTTCGAGAAGCAACCCTTTCCACGTCAACCCTCGGTGCTTCTTCAGTTCCTTCAACCGCTCGTACTGTTCCTCGTCGTCAAACTCAATGCGAACTTCGACCATACTATAACACACAAACCCCACACTCATGTGTGTTCGGATACAACCAGTAGGTGATGAAGCGAGCCAACACGTTCGACGTGATTCCCCAGTCCGACGAGGACGAGGAGTTGCTTCGACGCCTGTTGGACGCTTCTGCCGCTCTCTGGAACGAAATCAACTACGAGCGCCGCGAGAACTACACTGACCCAGACGGAGACGTATGGGACATCAGGGAGTATCGCGGTCGCTACGGCGGAACACTCGGTGCGTCCACGGTTCAGCAAATCGAACGCAAGAACCGAGAAGCATGGAAATCGTTCTTCAGCCTCAAGAAGAAAGGCGAAGCCAACGGTAAACCCGGATATTGGGGCAACTCGGAAGACGGACGAGAACTCCGCACGTACATCCGCAACACATCGTACTCCGTCGAGTGGGGCGAATACTCCCGCCTCGAAATCCTCGTCGGCAAAGACCTGAAAAACGAGTACGGACTGGGACACCGCGAACGTCTCCGGCTCAAAATCCGTGGCGACCCTAATTGGAAGGAGTATGAGAAGCAGGGTCGGTTGGAGTTGTTCTACGACGAGCAAGCACAATCGTTCGGGGCCTTTCAGCCAGTCACAATCAGCGAAGACCATTCTCGACTGGCACAACCACTGGCTTCGGAAGAAGCCGCTCTGGATATTGGTGCGAACAACCTTGTCGCCTGCACAACCACAACCGGCCAACAACTCCTGTACGAAGGACGTGACCTATTCAACAGATTCCGCGAAACCACGCGAGAAATCGCCCGGCTCCAATCACTCTTAGAGGACGGTCGATACAGCAGTCACCGTATCCGACGCCTGTACGACCGGCGTACCAAGCGACGTGACCACGCCCAAGATGCTCTTGCCCGTGACCTCATCGAACGTCTGTACGAGGAAGGCATTTCGACGGTGTATGTCGGGGCGTTGACAGACGTACTGGACACGCACTGGTCGGTAGAGACGAACGCGAAGACCCACAACTTCTGGGCATTCAGAGCGTTCGTGAACCGACTGGCGTGTACCGCCGAAGAATACGGCATGTCGGTCGAGGTTCGGTCTGAAGCGTGGACGAGTCAGGAGTGTCCGAACTGCGGTTCGACAGAAGATACGACGCGCCACCGCGACACCCTGACGTGTCCATGTGGATTCGAGGGTCACGCCGACCTCACCGCGTCGGAAACGTTCTTGAGACGGCAGACAACTGTAACACGGTCGATGGCACGGCCTGTATGCCTCAAGTGGGACGACCATGATTGGTCAGAGTCACCACGCTCAGTTCCCAACGAGGAGCATACAAACCCGAAAGTTGCCTCCGTGGGTCGGTAAACGATACCCCCAGCGTGAGGAAACCCCGGCGTTCACGCCGGGGAGGATGTCATCTGAACCTCTCTCGGTTCGTCCAAGACAAATTGGACGAACATATCGAGGAGAACGAGTAGCGGATGTACTACGCCTACAAATATCGTCTCAAACCGTCCGACGCCCACCGCGAAAAGTTGGACCGCCACCGCGATATTTGTAGGCAACTGTACAACCACGCACTCTACCGCTTCGACCAAATCCTCGAGGATGCGGGCACGCTCAACCAGCGTGTTCGGTCCATCCGAGACGAAATCCCATCCCTGAAAGACTGGTGGGATGGCCTCTCGGACGTGTACTCGACAGTTCTGCAAACCGCAGTCATGCGAATCGAGCAGAACGTCAAGTCTCTTGGGGGACTCAAGAAGAACGGCTACGGCGTCGGCCAACTCAAGTGGAAGCCACCACGGGAGTTCCGCAGTTTCACGTACAGTCAGTCTGGCTTCAAGCTCGACAAAAAGGGCGGTCAGACTGTGCTGTCTCTCTCGAAGCTCGCGGATATACCGATTCGGCTTCACCGACCCATCCCCGACGACGCCACGCTCAAGCAGGTCACGGCCAAGAAAGAACCGACGGGTGAGTGGTTCGCTACGTTCGGTGTCGAAATGGACCGTGAGCCGCCCGAACCGCCTAAGAAGCCCGAGCAGTGCGTCGGTATCGACGTTGGCATACTCAAGTACGCCCACGACACGGACGGAACGGCGGTTGGGTCGCTCGACCTCTCGGGCGAACGTGAACGCTTGGAACGCGAGCAACGGAAACTCTCGCGGAAGCAACACGGGTCGAACAATTATGAGACACAACGGTGGCGGGTTGCGGAGTGTCACGCCGACCTCCGACGGAAGCGCCGCGACTTCCTCCACAAGCTCTCGAACTACTACGCTCGGGAGTACGACCTCGTAGCGGTCGAAGACTTGAACGTCGCCGGGATGATGCAGTTCAACTCAAACTCGCGTAACCGAGCATCCGCCGCATGGGGTACTTTTCTTCGGATGCTCGAATACAAGTGCGAGCGAGAAGGAACGCACTTCATCTCGGTTGACCCACGGAATACGACCAAAGAGTGTGCCGCGTGTGGAGTGAAAAGCGACAAGCCATTCTGGGTACGCGAACACTCCTGTCCTTCGTGCGGCTTCACCGCCGACCGGGATTGGAATGCGGCATGGAACATCCTTCGGCGTGGCATCAAGCAGTTAGGAGTGGGACGCTCCGAATCAACGCCTGTGGAGACTGCGCTCCCTACGGGAACCACTTCGGTTCCTGCAAAGCGCGTCATAGAAGCAGGAAGCCCCATCACCAGAACCTCCGGTTCTGGTTAGCAGTCAGAAGCTCCGCTTCTGACGACACCCTCAAGCGCGAGCCGTCAGGCGAGCGGTAGGGTGGGGTAGTTCACTGGCCGAATCGCGATTGCTGTTCAGTGCTTGCACAGGCCGTCAAATCGCTTGTCAGCAGGACACTCACAGGCAGTTGGTATCCCGTCGACGACGGTGACACGGTATTCGTGATCACCCGGTTTGAGGTGACTCTCATTTCGAACAAGGACATCACCGTCGTACAGCGAGAGCTCGTATTACGACACGGTTCGCCGGGCTGAGTCTCTCAAGTGCAGTTTGAGTCATTTGGGATGAGACACTCATTCAGAGTGTCCGCACCCCTTGAAGCACGAAAAAATTCTCTGGAATAGCGTGCTGTTCATATTCACCAAACAACGTTGATGATCCTGAAGACGAAATAATAGGGCAGGAGTTCACTACCAACGAGATCTATCACTGAGTTTTATTCCCCAAAATATATAACTCAAATAATTTCATGGTCGACCACCCGGTCACAGCCATCGAGACACGCTTCGAGACGCCCACTGGGGATGGTTTGAATCAACCTTTGTCTGAATTCCATCTGCACCGACGGCCGGAACTCTAGAGTCTCATCGACGATCTCGAAGCCATCTTGGTCGACCCTCTGTTCATCCGTATTTTCGAACGACTGTTCGTCGACCGAAAAATCCTTACTGGTTAGGTTCTTGTTTTTCGTTGGATTTACTCATCCCGAAGGCGCTCACTCAGCGTCTTCTTCCGACACCACAACTGCCCAGCCGTGGCGCTCTCTTGACCAACTCAACCATTACACGATCTCGCTGGCGCCTCCACGAGCGCCTCTAGGCACGAGCGTCGCAGAAGGCGGGAGACTGCGAGCGGGACGGACCGTCATCAAATGCAGACTAAAGAGATGATGAGTAGAACAAATTGTACACGACAGTAACCGTCTCAAAAGATCACCAGTATGTTTCTGATGAGTAATAATTGAGCATCTACTCAATGGCGTCTTTGGTTGGTATCGCTTCTTCGAGCGCTGAGATCGGTGTCGGTCTGGTGTTAGAGATGATCATAGTATCGTAGGATCGATCTGCTGTGACTGACGAACCGACACTGAGCGAACTGGCGAGCCGTCCAGCGTCTTTGCTGCCAACAAACACAATACTAGCTTCCTTGTCCCGAGCAAACTTCCGTATCTTGTTCGAAATTGTACCTGACGGAGAGTTCCGACCGACAGAGATGTGATTGAACTCTGCATCTGGTGCGATTTTGTTGGCCGACTCTTTGAGGGAATCAATGACTGCCCTGCGATCAAAGGGTTCGTCCGAGCCAATCCACCCCCGCTTGCGGGCGTAGAATTTGTTATTTCGCGGCACTACAGAGACGACAACAACGCTCAGATCTAACACCGCATCGAACTGTGCGGCTCGGACAAGTGCTGTTTTCGAAAGTCCACTACCATCAAAGGGAACAACTAACGTCATTACTTGATAGATATTAAGTTGGAATGAATAGTGTTTGGTTCGATGATCTGAACATATGATCTAACCCGGGTGTTACATTCAATCTCTGAGTCTTGCACAGACATACTCATCAAAACTTCATATGAATATCATTGTTTCGCGCTGTTCGGCAAGAGCATAACCCAGATTAGCCACAATTATTATCCGTTCATTCGACTCAACAGAAACAGGACCGAAAGGGGGAGAATGCCTACGCAGAGCGTGGTGCACTACGACAGCTGTCAGGCTGGTCCTGCTACGCTTTTGCCCTCCAAGACGAAGCGCAAGTAGCTATTACACCCCCAGCAGTATAATTATTTGCCTGAATTTTACTATCGAAATTTGAATTCGGCGATCAACACTGCAATTTTATCGGCCTCACTTGAGCTCCTCCCGCGCCTAAAGCACGGGGCTTTCTCCTTGATTTTCCGTAAGTCGGACAGCCACGCTCAGATCGATCACACTAGCCAGCTCCATCGGCTCCTACTCTGCAGGTCTGTCGCCCGATGGCGGCCAGTGGTCCACCTTTCTCCCTCGCCTTCTCAAAGCGATACGAACGGCAGCGTCGCGAGCGAGTCAGGCCCGTATGAGAGCACCTCGCTCTGGTTCGTCCCCTCCGACGTCACGAGGTCAATGATCTTCGGGGCGTTCCCGACGGCATCCTCACGGGCGCCGCCGAAGACGAAGGCTCCGGCGTCGACCTCCACCGCTCGGAAGGCACCGAAGTCGGCGGAGCCGACGACCGGGAGCACCTCCCAGTCGGCGATATCGGAGTTGCCAACCGCGGACTTCGGAATCGAGAGCACCGCGGTGTTCGCCTCGAAGTCGACGAACGTCTCCAGTGCCCCGAGGTTGTTGCCCTCGGCGTCGACGACGGCTCCGCCCCCGAAACCGTCCGCACTGACCCGATATTGCCACGGCTCTGCGAACTGCGCAGCAACGTTCAGGTCGCCTAGTTCGGACGTCCGTCCCGCGTCGCTCTCGGGATCTCGGAGGTAGACGACGAAGAAATGCGGCGAGAACGCCCCGCCGAAGCCGGCATAGAGGTTCTCGACCTCGAAGGCAAATCGGTACTGCTCTTCGGACTCTAGCACGCGGACCGTGCGGAGGTCGAAGGCACCCTCCTCGAACGCCCCGTCGGTAGGATAGACGTACTCGCCCGGGCCGTTGTCGTCACCCTGCAGATCGGTGAACTCCGCGATCACGTCTCCCGGCGCGATCGTGACGGTGTTCGCAGCGAGTTCCTCGCCGGTCTCCGGGTCGCGCACGGCGATATCGAACGTGCCGATGGTCGAGATCCGGTATTCCAGTTCGACTGTCTCGTCGGTCGCATTCGGCGGGAGTCGGACGTTCGCGAGCGCCTCGCGCTCGCCGTCGATGACGACCTCCACGTTCGTCCCGCCGATGAACATGGCATTGTTCGACCCGGTAGCCGTGATGAACGGCTCTCCAAGATCGGCTTCGTCTGCGATCTCAACCGAGAGATCCTGTTTTGGCCGCTCGTACTCCAGGAGCCGACCGATCTCGCGGCCACGGGCCGGGCGAAGTCGCACCGCGGTCCCGCCGCTCGGGGCCATCGACGCGAGCAACGTCGTGTTCGGATCGACTACGGCTTCGTCTATCCGCACGCCCGTCGGGTCGGCGTCGACGCCCGCTCCGATCGCGTCGGAGTGTATCTCGGCGACGTACTTGGGACCACTCCGGCCGTTTCCGTTCCCCCGACCGGGCGCGTTTCCACTCCGCCCCGGAGTGTTTCCGCTGTTCCCCGGCGCGTCGTCGGAGTTGCCGGGTGCGAGGAACGCGAGGTCAACGTCGACGGCGCGGGCGTCACCGTTCGTCATGACGCCGACGTACCACTCCTCGTTGGCCCGGCGCGCGATAGCAAGATACTTACCGATCGCGGAACCGACGACGCGGGTTTCGTCCCAGCCGGCCGCAGGGACGTTCTCGATGAACTCAAACTCAGGTTTCGCATCGACATTCTCGCGTTCGGGGACGTACCCCTCGTACTCGGCGGGGATCGGTGAGGGCTCGCCAGGTGTAGTCACCGCGACCGCGTTGAGATTGAACCCGCCTACGTCGCCGGTGAACCCGTCTTCGTCCTCGTAGTCGAGTTCGATCGTGATCTCGTTGTCACCGGCGTCGAGTTCGACCTCGGTCGTAAATATCTGCCAGTCGTCCCAGTAGGCGGTGAAATCGGGTTCGATCGTCTCGGTCTCGTCGTTGACGTGCAGGGTAGCCCGCGGGCCGCCGGCGTCGATCACACGCCCCGCGTTCTCTTCGGGCGCGCTCGCGTACCGAAGGTGTAGGTCGTACGTGCCCGCTGTGTCGATATCGCGCACGGCGTATGTCACCGACGAGCCGCTCGGCGCGCGGTTGGGGTCGACGGCAACGTGGTTCGTGCCGAACGCATCCCGCCACGTGTCGTCAGTGACGAGCCCGTCGCGGTCACCGGCGGCGGCTTGTAGGCCCTCGCCGAGCTCGAAGGTCTTGTCTACGTACGCCTCAATTCGGTCGGCGGCCATCTGGAGCCCAGTGAGGTAGGTCGGGTACATCGCCAGCTGTTTTGCCACCGTCGTCTGGACCTGCCCGCCGCGGTCGTCGCCGAAGGTGATGTCGAAGATCCCCGGCTGGTAGCTCACCGGACCAGCGAGGTTGCGCGTGAACGGGAGGGTGACGTGGTGGTCCCGGCCGACGTTCGAGGCGAGCTGTCCGAACCCGTCGTACTCCTGGGCTTTGACAACCTCGCGATTTGCGACGTTTGGGTATGTCCGGATCTCACCGGTCGGCTTGATCCCTTCGTGAATCTCCAGCAGCTGGCGGTTCGCGGCCGCTTCGCGGATCACCAGCCGGTGGTGGTTCACCGCGAGCTGGTTGTGCTGGTTATGGGTCGGCTCTGCGCCGTCGCCGTCGATCCCGAGACCGGGATCCGAGACGTAGCCGTTCTTGATCGAGTTGATCCCGACGTCGTCGTACTCAGCGAACACGTCATTCTCCAGAATCGCCGACTCGTATTTTGGGATGTTGCCGGCGGTCTCGTTGTGGATCGTCATCTCCACCGGGTCGGACAGGGTGGCGCCGTAATCTGTCACCTCCCGCACGTCGAAGTCAGGGTACGAGTCGTCGACGCCGAACTCAAAGCCGGTGCCGTCGCCGGGGTAGGTGGCCCATCCCTGATTCCACCCCTCGACGAGCACGCTGTCGATCCCGTTTTCGCTCGCGAACCGCATGTACCGCTTCATCCGCTCGGTCCGTGCCCCGTGGATGTACGACGCGGGGTTTCCACCCTCGTTCGCGATCTTGTCGTCCGACTTGTACTCCCAGTTGGCCGTCCCCGCGATCATCGTCCACCAAATGCCGACGTACTTCCGGGGCTCGATCCAGCTCGCGTCCGCTCCACCGCCTGCGGTCGGCAGCGCCGACTCGTCGAGCGGGTCCGCGAGCAGGGGGATGAGCTGTGATTCGATCAGTTCGCCGGGACGCTCGACGACCTGGATCGTCCGCCACGGCGTCGCGGCGGGGAGCTCTAAGGAGGCCTTCGTCCCGTCAGGCAGCGGTGTGAGCGCCGTGTCGAACGCGGTCCCCCCGTTCGAGTCGCGCGGCGCGAGCGTCGCAGCAGCGTAGTCGTCGAGGTTTGACTCGTGGACGCTCAGGTAGACCTCGTCAGCGTCGACCGTGAGTGGAGTGTGTACGCCGGTCTGGAACGACGTCGATGTGGGTCGCGTCTCGCGGGTCCCGCCTGGAATCTCCGAGAGCGGGCTCTCTGCGTACTCCTGTTCGAACCGCGGGTTCGTCACCTCGTTTCTAATCCACCAGGCGTCATAGTCGTCAGCGAAGTCGACGCCGGTGTTCTCGGAGGCGACGACCGCCCGGTCAGCGTTACTCGTGAATCCCTCACCGAGGATCGTCCGGAGCCCGACGCCGTCGTCGAACATGCGTATCTGTAGGGTCGCTGTTCGGCCACCGTCTCCGCTGTCGGCGGCCCCGTCTCCCGCCGCGTCCGTGAGGCCGACACTGAGCGCGTTGTAGTCGGCCGACACCTCGTCGAACGCACCCCAGACGGGCTCCCACGTCTCGGTCGCCGTCTCGAATTCAGACCCCGTCACCCTCACCAAACCGTCAGAATCTGCGGTACTCGCGCCGAACGCCGATTGATTCTGGAAGTCGAAGCCGAGTGCCGACGGGCCGACGTAGGTCGTCCCGTTCCGCACGATCTCGTAGGTCGGGATGCCGTCGCTGACGTCGACCGTGACCGCGATCGATCCGTCGGGCGATTCCACTGTCTGGACCGGACCCTTTGCGTCGTTGACCACCGGCGCGGCGTCGTCGGCCGATACGTCTCGTGAGTAGGCGGCCGCGGCCACAAGCGCCCCTACACTCCCGAGGAAGCCGCGTCGCGTCGTTCCGTCAAACGATTGCTGTGATCGTTTATCACTCATTTCGTACTGTCTGAGTTCCTGATGAATAATAATGTTATTGTAATAAATCAAAGTGATTGGATTTCGAAACGACCGAGTCCGCGGCTCCCCCACTTTGTGACCGACCGCCCTACAGTGCGTTTTCGAGCGCGCTCGCGACGCCACGAACCTTCTCGACCAGAGGCCCGGAATGTACCATTCAGCGACCGAACCGTTTGTAACTATGGCCTCAACGGGTATGATTCGATGTTGCATTCGCCCCCGTCGACATATGAAGACACGCGGTTCTTTCGGTTACAGGCCCTCATGGGGATGGTCACAACTACAGAATATGGGATTCTTAGTGGAATACAGGTGCAAAGTCCCCTTCCTCAGCGAGCGCCCCGAGTCCACAGCTCTGTCGACAGTTCTGGTATGATACCTATACGGCAGTCCTCGAAAGCGTCGAAGAAATCGCTGCAGAGCAGGGTAGTAGCGATCCACAGATCGTTATGCAGAATTACCTTTCCGACTCACGCTCTCGTCAGTCACGTCGTAAATTCATACGTGAGCAATTGATGGGAATCTTCAGGGCTGAGAGTTAGATTTCAGCTAGGTCGTAGCCCCACTCACGAAGGACCTCTGCAATGAGTTCTGGATTCCGCTGTGCGACGACCATCGAGGCCTCTCGGTAATCCGATTTGTATACCTTTTCGCCGAGTAGCTCTTCGAGTGTATCCTGGAGTTCATCCTCTGCTTCGAGAACACCTTCACGAAGGAAGTAGGGGACCTGTTCGCGACCTTCGTTTACTTTGTCTCGCCGTAGCTTGTACGGGATCGAATCCATTGTCGGTCGTTGAGATTCTGTTTCAGAGGTGGTCGACGATCGCGTACTCTCGCTTTTGTCGTCCAGCTCGGTTGACGATAGATCGGCGTCTTCGTCGCTATCTGTTTGAGGCGGATCTTGCTGTTCAGTAGATTCGTCGACGTCGCTTTCGGAATCGTCGAGACCAGCATCTCGTGAACCAGATTTGAGTCCCATTATGCGGTCACCTCTGAGATCTCAAGTCCTGCTTCTTGTTCCAAATGGCGAGCCAGCTCATCAAACTGCTCAAGGGTCTCTGTTTCGTAGTCCCGCTTTCTGCTACGATGCTCCTCAACGTACCTATATGGACTACACTGCTGTTTCCAGCACCCTTCCATCAGTGACCCCCGTTCGCCAATAACGACGGGGACTGGGAATCCACTCCCGCGAAGATCCTCTAGAATTTCTTTTTGATCACGAGTATCTTTATATCCAATCGGGAGGACCGCAAGCACTCCAACATCAATATCGATACTCTCCTCTAGGCCTTCGACAAGATCATCAAGGCCTTCAATGGATTCCTGTCCTTTTGCAGTTGCTTCAAATGGAATAACGACGTTCCGGACTGCAACCAATGCATTATACAGAATAGGACCTGCCTTCCCAGCAGAGTCGACGATGACGACGTCGTACTTATCGCGAACGTTAGCCTCACTGAGAACTCGATGGAGTTGATGGTACATACTGTAGGACTCTCCGAAATTCTCAGCCTGATTTTTTTCGTTCAGGAGGAATTCGTGGAGGTCCTCAAGCATATTGTGTGATGGAATCAGGTCGATTCCCTCTTCGACCTCAATAGCAAGATCATGGAAGTCTCCTTTTGGACGCCCTACGAGGTGTCGAACTAGGTTGTCGACACTCGGATCTCCACGGTCGTAATCAGGACCGAAAAAATAGGTGAGACTGCCGTTCTGTGTATCCATGTCGATTACTAGAACATCATGTCCTGCGCGTGCGTGGCTCGCCGCAAGTGTCGCTGCAGTGGTCGTCTTTCCGACCCCTCCAGCCTCTGAAACTGGTGCATAGGTGAGCATTATCGGTAATAGTAGGAAGCTATGAATATAAATCTAAGTCAGACATTATAGCCACATCATCTAGCTATGAGATATAGCTATATGTTTTAGCTATACTCCCCAGCTATAGTCAATGACCCCACTCTAAGGCGAGAGATACTGGAATAGTATAGCTATAAATTATCGAAGTTGCAAGGCTAAAACCCCGCCCTTCACAGTAGTTGCCGAATCAAATTCTGCTCCGCGTAAACTGAGCTGTTGCGTTCAAAACACACGATATCGCAGTGAACCGCCTCGGGGTCAAGCCCCGAGGCTTCCCGTGGCTTAGTCGGACACTCCCATCCGACCATCGGCCTGATAGCCTCTGGCGATCGGGTGGGTCACGGTCGGGGCGTCCACGGCCCCCGATGCCTGCCGTCGCACCTTCCGAACAACGGGAAGGTTGTTGAGAGCAGGCACATTCCAATCGAGTTTCTTCACGCCTTTCACGGCGATATTGACGCTTGCACCGCGGTCGCTGTGGCCTTGATGCCCACAGCCCTTGCACTTGAACCGCTTTTTGTTACGGTTCGCTCGCTCCGTGTGTCCACACATCGGACACCGTTGACTCGTGTACGCAGGGTCAATCCACGCGGTCGGGATGCCCTCGAACGACGCCTTGTACGACGTATAGAACTGAAGGGCGCGGAACGGAAGATGGTGCAAGCGTCGGTTCATCCGCGTGCCGTAGTCGATACTGTCGCGCATCTCTTTGAGGTCTTCAAAGACGATGCACGGCGTCTCAAACTGACGGCTCCACTCTACGATGTGCCGAGATACCTTGTGGAGCCGGTCTCGGACGAATCGTTCCTCACGTCCTTCGAGCGTGTCATGGATGCGGTCTTTCCTCGCGTTTTGCACGCGCTTTCGCATTGTGAAGTAGCGGTGGCGCTCGAACTTGATTTCGGGGAAGTCGATGACCAGCGTATCCTCAACGTCTTCTGCTGACAGTGCCGACAGTGCTACATTGTCTTCGTTCACATCCACACCAACTATAGTTCGTGAGTCGTGCTTGTCCCGAACAGTCTGCTCGGTGTTGGTGACGTTGACGTGCAACTCGGGGTTGTCGTTGTGGAACAGGGCTTCTGCCGTCCCAACTTTCCACTCGTCGCTCGTGAGTGCGGTCTTGAGAATGTCGAGGTGGGCGTCACTTCCTTCGAGGACACCCTTGACGTGTTTGTATGGCTTCGCGCTGATGCGGAACGCCACGTCACCATCGCCGGTGAGCGACAGGTTGTACCCCTCCTCGTAGTTCGCCCTAAGTGGGTACGCGCCGTCCTTGGTGTGACTCGGATGGCCGAAGTCGTCGTACTCGTAGTAGTTCTCCATCGCACCGAGCGCCTTCGCAACGACGCGCTGGGTCGTGTTCTTCACGAGGTCAGAGTCGTCGGCCACACGGTCGGGGATCGCGTCCCAGCCCACGCCTTCTTTGGCGAGTCGGATGGTTTCGTTGTACACCGAGCGGGCTTCGAGCGTGGCGCCGTACAGCAGGCTCTCGTTGTCACTCTGGATGTTCAGTTGGAAATCCAGCGTCTTGACGAGAACCTGTGAATCTGTCATTCTTCGTCTTGTTCTGTGGGTTCGGAGGTTCGGACGACCTTCACGTCGGCCCCCCGCCAACGTTTGGGGACGGTGACGTGGGCGCTGTTCCCGAACGGTTTGACTTCACCGTCGAGAACCTCCTCGCCGTCGATTTCAAAGCGGTTCGCCATACAAAAGTATATCCTTTGTATATACTTAACTGTGTTGGTGGAGTGGGTTCGATATGGGGGAGAAGCGGTCGAATCACACGGTGTACAACGTGAACTACCACTTCGTGTGGTGTCGTCAATCGGAGATTGACTGCTTGCAAATCTTCGATTTGCAATGCCCGAAGTACCGACACGCGATTCTCGAACCAATAGAGGATTCACTAAAATCGAGTTTTCATAACGTGTGCGACGAGTACGGCTACGAGATACTGTCGTTGCACATCTCACCCGACCACGTACATCTGTTCCTCTCGGCTCACCCGAAACACGCGCCAAGTGAGATTGTACAGACGGTCAAGAGTATCACGGCACGAGAGATGTGGGAACAGCACGAGTCGTTCTTGGAGGAGTACCTGTGGGGTGGTGGATTCTGGGAGCGGTCGTACTACATCGGAACGGCTGGAACAGTCTCAACGGAGACGATTGAACGGTACATCGAGCGAACAGAACACGTCTAAGTGTCGACTTCACCCTCGGGGTCAAGCCCCGAGGCACTCGCCTTGTTTCCTCTGTAGATTCGTTCTCTTGACAGACTACGGTTGAGGACACACTCAGATTCGACCGGGATGACCGGTGAGTACGCCCTTTTTTCGAGAGACATCGCTCGGGAACGCCGCTGGCGCGGCGTTCCCTCGCTCTCTTAGTGAATTCCTCACAGCGTAATCTACGAGGAACAAGGCGAGTGCCTCGGGCTCGTACGAAAATCTCTGATTTTCGTGATGACGAGACGCTTCGCGTCTCGAACCAATTGACCCCGAGGCGGTTCACAGATGGGAAATATATTTATTTTCCCACTCACGGCGCTGAGAGAGCAACTCCTTGCCACTTTCAGTGATTTCATAATAGTTAGTGCGTTGGTCTTGTTCGCCTTTTTGAACAAGTGAATGATCAACGAGTTGATCAAGGTTTGGATAGAGTCGACCGTGGTTGATGCTTTGGGTGTGCTCTTCGAGCTCACGTCGAACAGTTTGTCCAGAGGGTTGTTCAGTGCCTGCGATGACGCACAGGAGGTCACGCTGGAAGCCGGTCAGTTCAAATGGTTGCACCATCTCTGTCATATCCAATTACATACTATAATTACTACTAGTTAAATATTGTGTATTTCATATATTTGTGAATATTGCATCTATTTCTGTAATGGAATGATTCCCTCTCTTATCAAAAAACAAGGCACTGTGGGTCTCGTCGTGCCCTTGTCTAGGGTAGGAAGAAATTAATCAAATGTTTTTGGCTTAAAGGTGATTCCAGTGATATCAAACTGCAATCCACCATTCTCACCAGTATCGGCCGTAATTTCCCATCCATGGCTCAATGCAACTTGTTGTGCAATTGTAAGCCCAAACCCGGTCATCCCCTTTTTTGTCGTATAACCGGGATCAAATATCAATTCTTGTTCTTCACCAGTAACGCCAATGCCGTCATCTTTGACAGAGATGCCTGACTTTGTCGTTTCAACAGAAACGGTCACACACTCCGTGTTGTGTTCGATAGCGTTGGAAAACAGACTTTTAAACAATTGTTGGATGCGATCAGGATCTGCCTTGAATTGTTTTGAATCCATACAATTGAGCGTTGATCCATTTGTTGAGATTGTCGACCATGCATCTGCAGCTGCATTTTGAAGAGATATTTCTTCGACTTCAATCGTCTCTTCACCTTGCTTAGAGAGTTCAAGTATCTGTTCAATTAGTGTTTCAATCCGGACGAGTGACCCATCTATTTGTTCAAGATGTGATTCATCTCCTGACGATCGGTACAATTCAAGTGCTCCAGAAGCGACGCTGATTGGATCTTGGAGGCCCTGAGATAATGTTTCTTTAATGTCCTTTAGTTGTTCATTATGCTGTTTGAGCTTCTGTTCACGTGATTTAAGCTCAGTAATATCACGACTATTAATGACAAAACCATTAACGAATTCATTATCTAGTAAATTTTGCCCACGCGATTCTAGAACAGGCCAAGTCCGATCTGGATCTTTGAATCGGAACTGAACAACAGGTTCTGTGCTAGTATCTTCAATTGCTTCAAAAAATCGTTCCATCGCATATTGTCGGTCATCAGGGTGTGCAAAGCTAAAGATGGATTCACCAAGTAGTTCTTCGCTGTCGTAGCCAAGTACTTCTTCGGCAGATGGAGAGACATAGGAAAACTGTGCATTTTCGTCTACGATTGAGATGACATCAGATGAGTTTTTTACTAACTGGCTGAATCGACGCTCAGAATGTTTAAGAGTCTTCATCGCTCTGTGCCGTTCGACTGCGTTGTTGATTCGATTTGCCAGCACAGAATATTTACTTGATCCACTCCCTTTCTGTAGGTAGTCTGTCACTCCTTTTGAGATCGCTTCACTTGCAATGTGTTCACTCCCACGACCAGTAAATAAAATAAATGGAATCTCAGGGTGTTTTTCTCGGACGATATCTAGGAAATCAAGGCCATCTTGATTCGGCATCTCATAATCACTTACAATTGCATCGGTATTTTCGAGATACTCAAGACCATCCTCAACGGAGTTTTCAGTTTGGACTTCAAACCGAGGCTTTTCTCGTGTGAGAAATGTCGAAGTGAGATCAGCTATATCTGGATCATCATCAACAACCAGAACACGTATTGTTTCAGGATTCATACGTTTATCAAGAGATAATAAACTGTTTGATCGGACATCTTCAGCGGACGAAGACGGTGATAATTCACTCATTAGATTGCTCCTGAATAATTCGGTCAAAATAGGGAATCATCACATCCCTTGCTTGTTCCCAATAGGCGTCTGTATGCATATCATGGAGTTCAACAGCCAATACATAGCGCATCGACTCTGGTCCAAACCCTGACAGTCCATCTTTCGGTACTTCCCAAGCAGCGTAATCAGCTGAATTGAATCGCTAAATTAACCACAAGAAAGTGTCTGGATCTGGATGTGTTCACCATACCTGATCCAGACGAGTACCTTTCGGCGTC
>Ga0075134_100349_pt1 | contig 19041 bp, 16 predicted proteins | sample AntRauMetaRauer3_FD_69803 | JGI IMG/M metagenome (GOLD analysis project Ga0075134, IMG submission 69803) | Saline lake microbial communities from Rauer Lake, Antarctica, in enrichment culture - Antartic Rauer Lake 3 Metagenome Rauer3 | ecosystem: Environmental > Aquatic > Non-marine Saline and...
GTCGGTGTCGGCGCCGTCGCCGACACTCCCGACGACGCCTGCGATATCACAGCCCGAACGTTTGGGGAACGCCCCCTCGTCTTCGGGATGGCCTTTCCGCGCAAACACGTCGAGGTGGTTGAGTGCGACCGCTTCCACATCGACCCTGACCTCGCCCGGGCCAGGTTCCGGTCGTTCGACGTCGACGAGCGCAAGCGCTTCCTCCGGGTCGCCGTACTGGGTGATGTGTGCCGCACGCATGGTGGGAGGTTGGTGTCGGTGCTCTTGTACCCATGGGTTGTGGAGACATACCGTGTTGATAGTTGCCAATGTTTATACTCCGCGGAGCCAACTGTAGAACGCGAGCCACATGAGTCAGCCAATTACAAATAGGGACGCCCTCGACGATACAGAGCGGCGTCTCGTAGACGAGGTATCGCTCGACGAACCCTGGGAGCTACTCGAGGAATTCTCAACGCTTACCCGCGTCTCCGGGAGCCAGGACGAGGTCGCCGCCGCCGACTACATCTGTGAGCGGCTGGCGGCCAACGGCGTCTCCTACGACCGGCACGAACCGGAGCTCTACATCAGCCAGCCCCACGGCGCGACCATTGAGACACGCAACAAGGAGTTTGAACCGGGCCCGATCAAGACCGTCTCCTTTTCGGCTTCGACAACGGTCTCCGGGGCTGTCGAGTACGTCGGCGCCGCCGGCGGCGACCTAATCAATGACGACGAGCCCGACCCTCGCGAGCCCTACCACGACGTTGGTGACATCACGGGCACAATCGCGCTCACAAAAGCGGGCAGCCTCTCCATCCGTGCGGTCCGGAAACTCGCGGAAAAAGGCGCCATCGGGGTTATCGCTATCCACGAGCACGACCGAGAGCCACACAACGGAATCGCGACACCCATCTGGGGCGGCGCACCGCGCTACGACGAGCGCGACAACATCCCCGACGTCCCCATCGCCAACGTGAATCAACCCGACGGCAAGACGCTCATCGAGTGGGCTGAGAGCGACGAGGGGCTCGAACTGGAGCTCTCGACAGACCTCACGACCGACTGGATGGAGTGTCCGGTCGTCGTGGCCGAAATCGAGGGCGAAGCAGATCCCGATAACGACGATTTCGTCCTGTTACACGGTCACTACGACTCGTGGTATGTGGGTATTACCGATAATGCGACCGGTGACGCCGGATTGCTGGAGTCCGCTCGGGTGTTCGAGGAACTCAGCGAGAATCTGGAGCGGAACCTCCGGGTGGCGTGGTGGCCGGGCCACTCCACGGGTCGGTACGCCGGCTCAACGTGGTACGCTGACGAGTTCGCCCAGGAGTTGGCGAACAACTGCGTTGCACAAGTCAACATGGACTCGCCGGGCGCGAAAGACGCCACCGAATACACCGACATGTCCTGCTGGTGTCCGGAGGCCCACGAACTGGTCGGCGACGCCATCGACGACGTGACGAGCGCACCCTACGCCGAGCAGTTCCCGTTCCGTGCCGGGGATTACTCTTTCGACAACCTCGGCATCACCGGCTTCTTCATGCTCTCCTCGAACATCCCCGCCGAGGAGCGCGAACGCCGGGGCTACCACGGGGTGGGCGGCTGCGGCGGCAACTCCGACGCGTGGCACGTCTCGACGGATACCCTCGAGAAAGCCGGCGAGGATGAACTCCTGCGGGACATCCGGGTATACGTGACAGCAGTGGCCCGGGTGCTGAACGCGAACGTATTGCCGTTTGACCACGCCCGCACGGCCGCAAAACTTCGCGAGGCTGTCGAGGGCTACGCGGCGGTCGCCGACGACCAGTTCGACTTCTCTCCGACGCTCGACCGGCTGGTCGCGCTGGAGGCCGAACTCAGTGAGTTCCAGACTGCGGCGGAGAACGGGACGCTGGACCGAGCGACCGCCAACGAGACCATCACCTCGCTCTCTCGCGTGCTGACACGGCTCTATCTGGTCCAACGCGGCCAGTTCGAACAGGACCCCGCGACTAACCGTGAGCCATTCCCCCGCTACTCGGTGGCCCGCAAGTTCGAGATCGTCGACGGTGATGAGGCGCGCTTCGTCGGGACCCAGCTCAAACGAGAGCAGAACACCGTCGTCGGCGAACTCGAGCGGGCGCGTTCGCTGGTCGATGACGCCATGGAGGTGGCCTGATGGTCGACGTTTGTTACCTCGTCCCTGGAGTTGGCCTCCCGACAAAGGAGAAGCAACGCCGTGAGCGTGTCGCGAACGACCTCACACCCAGCCACGTCGACGTGACAGTGGTCGAGGCCGAGGGTCCCGGCCCGACCAGCATCGAGAGTGCGGTCGAAGAGTACTGGTGTGTCGTCGGTTCGATGCAGACCGCCCACGAGGTTGAGTCGGCGTTCGACGCGCTGGTCATCGGCTGCTTCGGCGACCCGGGCATTCGGGCGTTGCGCGAGCTGCTCGACATCCCCGTGGTCGGCCCCGCTGAGACAACCATCCACACGGCTGCGATGGTGGCCGACCGCTTCACCTGGCTCACCATCCTCGACGAGACGGTGCCGATGAGCCACGAACAGGCCCACGAACACCACCTCTCGGAGCGGTGTGTCAGCGTACGCTCGGTCGACGCACCGGTCGAAGAAATCGACCACTGCGACGACGACCTGGTCGAACGCATGGTCACGGAGGGCCGGGCAGCGGTCGAGGAAGACGGGGCCGAGGCGCTGTTCCCTGGCTGTATGAGTCTCTCCTTCGCTCAGCGTAACGACGAGATCGAGGAGCGGGTGGGTGTGCCGTTCCTCGACCCAGCGAGCCTCGCGCTGGAACAGGCCGCAACGTGGGCCCGTCACGGCGTCTCCCAGAGCCCGAAAACCTACCCAGCCCCCAAGTTCGAGAAGCTCGAGGGACTGCTCGGGGATGCGCCGGGCGCCGCGGCAGACGACGACTGAGCGGTACCGTTCAACCGCACAGGGCGACGACTGAGCGGTACCGTTCAACCGCACAGGGCGACGAGTGACCCGGTTGCTCCCTCGTTTCGGTCGCAGCGTGCGACACCGTTATGTGCCACCGCACCACGTGATAAACCAATGACGGCCAACGCCTCCAACCCCCTGAGTCGCGCCATCGCCGCCGGCGGCCAGAAACTATTTTTGCTGACGCTGAGCGTCGCCGCACTGCTCGCGGCGCTGGGCTTTTCCTTCGCCATCTTCGGCGCGTTCTCTGGCCTGCTTTCGACGGTAACCGACCAGCTGCTGGTCATCGCGCTCGGGCTGGGATTAATCGGTATCGCCGGCGTACTCGGCTATTCGGCGCTGAACTAAATCGAAAGACCGCTGCCCGTCACCTCAGTCGTAGAGGTGGCAGGCGACCTGCCGTCCGTCCTCGAGTTCGACCAGCTCCGGCCCGTCGATTTCACACGGCGTCGTGAACGCATCAGCCAGCCGGTCGGCTGCGGTCTCCTGCTCCCCGCGCACGAGCGCCAGCAGCCCGTCATCGACGATGGACGCGACCTCCGGGTCGACGAACTCCCCGTCGAACCGCCGCGACTTGAGTGTAGCCACGACTGATTCGGGGTCGTTCGAGTCGTCGGCCAGCTCGCGCGCCCGCTCCACCCGGAGCGAGTCGTTCGCGATGGCATGTCGCAGATCCATGAGTTCGCGGAACCGCCCGTCCGCGAACTCGAACTCCTCGGGTGGAATGATCGCAGGACACCGGGTGTGGAACCGGCAACCGGAGGGCGGGTTCCGGGCCGACGGCGGTTCACCGCTAATGTCGACCGGCTGCCGCTTTCGGGTCGGGTCCGGTACGGGTACCGAGTCGACCAGCGCCTCAGTGTAGGGGTGTTTCGGGTCCTCGACGATGCGGTCGGTGTCGCCGACCTCGACGAACTCACCGAGATACATCACCGCGGTCCGGTCGCTGACCGCGCGGATGAGACTCAGGTCGTGGCTGATAATCGAGATGGTGAGCCCCTGTTCGCGACGGAGGCGGCGCAGGATGTTGAGCACGCTTGCCCGGATGCTCACGTCGAGCATCGACACCGGTTCGTCGGCCAGCAGGAAGCTGGGGTCGACCACCAGCGCACGGGCGATGGAGACGCGCTGGCGCTCGCCACCGCTCAGTCGCTCGGGGAAGCGGTTCAGATACTCCGTCGCCGGGGAGAGCCCTACCGCTTCCAGTGTCTGCTCGGCGAGCTCTACCCGCTCCGTGTAGCTGAGGTCGTCGTTCAGCAGCGCGAGCGGCTCGGTGATGGTCTGCTGAATCGTCAGCCGTGGGTTGAGGCTCTCGAAGGGGTTCTGGAAGATGATCTGGGCGCTTCGACGGAACTCCTCGTTGGGGATATCGTCGATGGGCGTCCCCTTGAGTGAGATGGTTCCCTCCGTCGCCGGATCGAGGTTGAGCATCGTCCGGCCCAGCGTGGATTTCCCGCAGCCGGACTCGCCGACGATGCCAAATATCTCGCCCTCGTGCACGTCGAAGGAGACGCCGTCGACCGCCTTCACCGGGTTCGGTTCACGGCCCAGTAGGGAGTCGACCAGCCCGCTGCCGGCGTCGAAGTATTTGCGAATGCCATCGGCCTCGAATACTGCCTCCTCGCCTGGTTCGACTGTTTCGCCGGCGTCGCCGACGGTGCCGCCCCACGTTTCGGGGTCGGCGGCCTCCTCGCGGAGTCGGTCGACCTCGTCGACGTAGTGACACCGCGACTGGTGCTCGGTCCGGCCTGGGACGGGCTGAAGCTCCGGGCGGGACTGCTCGCACTCCTCAGTCGCGAACGGACAGCGTTCGACAAACGGGCAGCCCTGATGCTCGGCCCGGAGCTCCGGTGCTGTCCCGGGGATATCCACCAGCTCGCGGTCCGGGTTGGTGATATCAGGGAAAGAGTTGGCTAACCCTAGGGTGTAAGGGTTCGACGGGTCCGCGAACACGTCCTCGGCGCTGCCGAGCTCCATGAGTTCGCCGGCGTACATCACGCCCACGTCGTCACAGATCTCAGCCATTACCCCGATGTCGTGACTGATCACCAGCACTGCGACGCCGAGTTCGGCCTGCAGCGCCTCCAGTTCCGAGAGGATCTCGTCCTGCACCACCACGTCGAGCGCCGTCGTGGGCTCGTCGGCGATGATGAGGTCCGGGTCACATGACATCGCCATCGCGATGACGGCGCGCTGGAGCATCCCGCCCGAGAACTCGTGTGGGTAATCCTCCATCCGGTCCGGGTCGAGCCCGACCTGCTCGAACAGCTCCGTGGCGTGTTCCCGGGCCTCTGCCAGGGAACGGTCCGTGTGGAGCTGGATGACACCAAGAACCTGTGATCCCACAGTCTCGACGGGGTTGAGCGCGTTCATCACGTTCTGCGGGATGGTCGCGATTTCGTTCCAGCGAACGTTCTGGAGCTCGGTGTCGCTCACCTCCGTGAGGTCGCGGCCGTCCTTGTAGATGGAACCGGCCGTCACCTCGCCGTTGTCGTCGAGCAGCCCGATGAGCGAGCGTGCGGCACTCGTCTTCCCACAGCCCGATTCGCCAACCAGCCCGAACGTGGTGCCTGCCTCGATCTCGAAGCTGACCTTTTGGACCGCATGGACGTCCGGTTGGTCGTCCATCTGGTAGGTGATCGAGAGGTTCTCAACCTCGAGAACCGTCCCGTCGTTCGGTTCCTCTGCCGTCGGCGTCGTTGTGCTGCTCATGAGTTACCACCCGGGTTCATTACGTCTTCAAGGCTGTAGCCGATGAAGTAGAACGACGCCGCCAGCAGGGCGATCATGATGCCCGGTGGGATGAGCCACCACGGCGCCGTGTAGATGTAGCCCTCCACCTGAATCCACTGGAGCATCGTGCCCCAGGACACTTTCGTGAAGTCTGCCAGCCCCAGGAAGGCGAGGCTCGCCTGAATGAGGATGGCGAAGGCAGCGTCCTGTGCGAGGTAGATGAACCCCAGCGGTAGGACGTTAGGGAGGATGTGTCGCCACATGATGCGGAAGTGGCTGGCACCGCCGGCTTTCGCCGCCTCAACGAACGGGCGCTCGGAAAGCGAGAGCACCTGCCCGCGTACGACGATGGCGTTGTTGAGCCAGGACTTCGCGACGATACCGAGAATGATGTTGGTCGTGGTCACGCCGTTGATGAACACCAGCACGATGACCAGCGGCAGGAACGGGAGGCCGTACATCACGTCGACGACTCGCTGGATCCCCTCGTCGACCCACGTGTTGGAGTAGTATCCGCTTATGATGCCGAGCGGCACGCCCACCAGCGAGGAGAGGATGCCGGCCGCGAGCCCGATGAACAGCGCCGTGCGGGAGCCGTATATCAGCTGGGTCAGGATACCGTGACCCAGGCTGTCGGTGCCCAGCGGCGCGAAGAAGGGGTCGCCGAACGCCGGCGGGTGGGGTAACTGACCTGCCTGCTCGAAGGTGGGGTTGTTGCCGAACGCCTGCCACTCGAGTGGGTGGGGCGCCAGGAAGGGCGCAAACACCGCCACGAACGTGATGGCGGCGAGGATGAACAGCCCAACCACGCCCACGCGGGACTCGGTGAACTGCCCCCACGTGCGGTTGGCGCCGATGACGAACGGGTAGAGCCGCTCGCGCAGCCCACCGGACTCGGCGGCCATCAGGTCTCACCCCCGAACTCGATGCGTGGGTCGATGAGCGTGTACACCACGTCCGTCAGCAGCCGCAGGACGATGATGAGCACCCCAAGCGTGTAGAACGCTGCCAGCGCTGTCGGCAGGTCCTTGGCGAAGATGGCGTTCACGAGCAGTTGGCCGATGCCTGGCCAGGAGAACACTGTCTCCACGATGACCGAGCCGTCGATCATGAACGCGATGCCGATGATCCCCTGCGTGACGACCGGGATGAGCGCGTTCCGGGCGCCGAAGCGGCTCATCACGGTCGGCTCGCTGTAGCCCTGTGCGCGGGCGAAATCGACGAAATCCGCGTCCACCACGTCCTGCATCGTCGTCCGCATGATGAGCATGGGCCCCGCCCAGCCTACTAACGCCAGCGAGAGTATCGGGAGGGTCATGTGCAATAGGAGTTGGACCACCGCCTCCAGCCACGCGAAGCTCGTGGTGTATGGCGGCACCATCGAGCCGCTAGGAAACCAGCCCAAATCGTAGGAGAACACTCCGATGAGGATCCACGCCAGCCAGAAAAACGGGATAGAGTACATGAACAGCCCCGTCGTGAACCCGGCGAGGTCGGCCTTCGTCCCGCGGTTCCAACCGAGATACGTCCCGATTACAGTTCCCATGGAGTACTGCATCATGAACGCGGGCGCGAACAGTACCAGCGTGGGGACGAGCCGTTCGACCAGTCGGTTGCGGACCGGCTCAAGCGTCTGGACGGAGTAACCGAAGTCGAACAGCGTGACTGAGCTGATGAAGTTGATGTACTGCAACCAGATTGGTTTGTCCAGCCCGAAACGTTGCTCGATGTTCTGTATCTGTTCGCTCGACATGCCGGGCCCGATGAGGGAGTCGATGGGGCTTCCAGGCATGGCGTGCATTAGTGCGAACAGCAGCGTCGCGAGCGCATAGATCGTCACGACGCTGATGGCGACTCGGCGGAGGAGATAACGTCCCGTAATTCGAACCATGAAGAATGGGGAGGAGAGAGATCAGGCCTGATGGACGTTGAGGTACGTCCACGGGTTCTGAGTGATGCCGCCGGGAACCTTCACCCAGCCGGTGAACTGGTTCGAAGAGGCGTGTAGGCGGTTGGGGTACTCCGTCACGAGGACGGGCTGGTCCTCGTACACCCGGGCAAGCGCTTCCTGTGTGGCCTGCTTCTGGGCATCCGGGTCGAACGTCGTCTGGACCTGCTGAATCAGGTCGTCGGCGTTCGTGTACCCCATTGGGTTGAGGTTGACGTTGTCGCTGCTTGAGTCGGTATCCGCGCTCCCGCTGGTGAGCCAGAACCCCATGTACATGTGGGGCTTGGGCATCCAGATCCAACCCGAGGACCACATGTCGAAGTCCTCCTGCACCCAGATGAGGGTGTTCTGTGACCCTTCGGCCACCGGCTGGGTTTCGGCGGGAATACCGATCTCGTTGAGGTTCTCGACGAAGCGGGCGCCGGCACGTGCCTCTACTGGTGCAGTGCTCGGTGGCGTGATGACGATACTAATGGGGCCTTGGCCGGCGTTGCCGTCGTTGTCGGTGTGGGCTTCCGTCAGTAGCTGGCCGTCAACACGGATCTCTTGATCCCCGGTGATCTGGTCGGACTCAACGGGGCCGAACGTGTACTCGTGCTCGCCGTTGGCGTTGCGCAGGAACTCACGGGTCTGTTCCACGTCGAGTTGTCCGTCATCAGTCTTGTAGGGGCCGTGCTCGATTGGCACGTCAAAGCTGTCGGGCCGCCACGGTTCATACACCTTCGCGGCGACGTAGTCGCCAGTCTCGGTCAGGCCACGGCGGAGCTGGTTCTGGAGGTAGTTGAACGGGTAGACGAAGCCGAGACTCTGTCTGAACGGCTTGTCGTCGAGCGGCACCCGGCGCATGTTGTGGGCGATGTAGTTGTAGCCACGCGCCCGGGAGTTCCACACGCGAACCGAGTCAGTGTCCTGCAACTGGAACGCCCGGTTGGGTGCGATAGACTGGTAGGTGAGGTCGACGTTACCCTGTCGAAGCTCCTCGACCATCGTCGTCATATCCCCGAAGACGCGGAACCGAAGGTTGTCCACATAGGGGCCTTCGTGAATATCGTCGGGCAGCAGATCGGGGTTGGACTCAAGCTCGTACCAGTTTCCCGGAGAGGAATCAGCCCACTGGAACCCCTGTGCTCCGATCAGTTCGTCGGGAGAGTACTGGGTGTAGTCATCGATGTTTTTCCAGACATGGGCGGGCAGGATGGGAACTGCGAAGACACCGGTTTCGGGGGTGAACACCGCAGCCGTCGAGGACTTGAGTTCGAAATAGAGTTCGTACTCGCCGGTGGCCTCGATGGAGCCTATCTGATTGGTGTTGGACTCGTAGCGGTGCCCCTCGTTCTCCATCAGGTAGTTGAACCACCAGGCGACGCCCTCGGCATCGAGCGATTCGCCGTCGGACCACTGGAACCCCTGATTGAGGGTTGCAGTCCCGGCAAGTTCGTCGGGGTCGAACGACCAGTCACTGAACACGTAGGGGTGGGTATTGCTCACGTCACCGGGGTCACGGACCGTCGGGTAGGGGTACATGCGGTCCATGATTGCCCACGCGTCCGCGTCGGAGGTAACCAACGGGTTGAACGCCTGGGGTTCAGAGCCCAGGCCCACCACTGGCTTCCCACCACGCTCGATGCCGTCGGATGTTGGGATGTCCGTCGATTCGGGGGTCGCTGTCGGGCTGTCCGACGGGGGTTCAGTGCCCTCAGTCTGTTCGCCACCCGAACAGCCGGCGAGCCCCGCTATGCCACCAACGGCGCTGTAGCGGAGTATCGACCGGCGGTCCAGTAACCGCTCAAAGTCTGAGCTATCGTCTGCCATGGGACTCTATCATGTGGGTACAACCCACACGGTATAAGTCTTAGTATGCGGGGAGAGACCGCAGCACGAGGCGGCTTTCAGCAGGCCGACATAAACGGTCCAACTGACTACCAAGAAAGGCCGGACAGCGGGGGATTACAGGTGCTCGTCGAACCAGGTGCGGGTGCGCTGGACCGAGTCCCGCCGATTGGCTTCGTCGCGGAAGCCGTGACCCTCGTTCTCGTAGATGGTGGCGTCGAACGGCACCCGCTCATCATCGAGTTCGTCGATGAGTTCCTCGGCCTGGTTGATGGGGACCCGGAGGTCCTCGGCGCCGTGGAACACGCGCAGCGGCGTCTCCACCGCGTCGAGGTTGAACGCCGCGCTGGCTTCGCGGTACAGTTCTTCTGCCTCCTCGGGAGTGCCGCCCATGTCCCGCTCGGTTAGCAGCCGCCCGACGCGGTCGACCTCCTCGTAGTCGGTGAACTGGTTCGACACGCCGTACCACTCGACGCCGGCGTCCCACACTTCGGGGTAGCGCGTGATGCTCATGAGGGTCATGAAGCCCCCCCAGGAGCCTCCGTAGATGCCTACCTTGTCAGTGGTGTACTCAAGAGAGCGGACGTAGGCGGCTGCCTCGGCGGCGTCGTCCACCTGCCCGCCGTGCCAGTCGCCCATCGAGAGCTCCTGGAACGCACGGCCGTAGCCGCCGGACCCGCGGAAGTCGATAGCGAACACGACGTACCCGTTGGCAGCGAGATACTGTTCGATGGGGTGCCAGCCGTCACCGTACTGGAAGTGGCCACCTCCGTGCACCTGTACGAGCGCGGGGGCGGGGTCGTCGGCCGTGACGCCCTCGGGCTTGTAGAGGTAGCCGTTAACGTACTGACCGTCGAAGCTCTCGTAGGTGATGTTCGCTGGCTCGATGACACCGTCGGGTACCTCGGGGTCACGAAGCTGCTGTTCCTGCCCACCCGCCGTTGGGATGGCTCGGGGGTGGGGCGGCAAAGTGTTCTCGGCGTAGGAGAAGCCGAGATACTCCCCATCCGGGGAGAGCGAGACGGGTCCGGCGCCGAAGACGCCCTCGTGGACCGTGACTCGGGTCGGGATACCGCGGGCATCGCTCTCGTCGTGAAGCAACATCGCCTCGAGCTGCTGTTCCCCGCGCTCGCGGGTGGGGAAGAACAGCCGGTCACCGCTGGGGTCCCAGATTGGCTGCTGGACGTTGTACTGGTGGGAGGCCTCGACCGGGTAGAGCTCCCGCGTCCCGCGGCGCAGGTCGTGGACATGCACGTCCTCGGAGTGGCGGTACCACGGCTCCGCCACCTCCTTCGCGAAGAAGGCGACCCGGTCGCCATTCGGCCCCCACGCCGGCACGCAGGTAACGCTCAGCCCTCGCGTGAGACGGTCCACTTCGCCAGTGCCGACGTGGACGATGTGGGCCTCGTCGGCCCAGTCTCGGCCGTGCCAGTCGGCGGCGCCGACGTAGGCGATGCGGTCGCCCTCCGGCGACCACGAGGGCTCCCACCGCTTGTCGTCGTGGGGGTTCGCGCCCTCGGTCACCTGTCCGAGGTTGCCCCCGTCGCGGTCGACGACCCAGATATCGTTGCCGGCCTCGGCCCGCCCGGAGATGAACGCGATGCGCGTGCCGTCCGGGGAGAACCGCGGGGCGTTGTCGAACGAATCGCTCGTGGCGGGCGTCCACTCTTCGCCGGTCTCGGTGTCGTAGACCCGCACGTCGCCGCCGCGGGTGTAGAGCAGGTGGCGCCCCTCGGGGCACCAGTCGACCTGTCCCCAGCGCCCTGAGATGCGCTCGTCGAACGCAACCACGCGCTCGGAAGCGTCGATGTCGAACCGGTAGTCGTAGACCGCGTCTTCGCCGCGCTCTCGCTCGACGTAGGTGAGCCGTCGTGGCGTGCCCGGACGCCACGTGACCGAGAGTGCGTCGGCGAGGTTCATCACGTCCGGGTCGGCCGTCTCGGTCATCGTGTCTCACCCCCGTCGGTGGCCAGCGCAGTCGGCTCTGTGTCGCCAGCGTACGGGTCGCCGTAGCCGATTTCCGCGAAGAACTCCCGGACTCGGGCGATATACTGCTCGGCCTGGTCGAAATTGGGGGAGTGGCCGCTGGACTCGAAGATGACCAACCGCGAGTCAGGTAGGAGGTCGGCGATTTCGACGCTGGCCTCGGGTGGCGTGATCCAGTCGTGGCGGCCGACCGTGACCAGTCCCGGGACGTCGACATCGGGCAGGTCGTCAGTGTAGTCCATGTTGGGGTAGGCGTTCGTGAACATCTCGTTATGGGTCTCGTGGTGGAGGTCCCTGGCTGCGGTGGACTCCTTTGCCGCCTCCACGTCGAACTCGTTGAGAGTGGGGGCGTAGAGCGGGAGCATGCCGAGCCAGATTCGCTCGAACTCCTCGTTCGAGGCGACGTTGCCGTCCATCACTGTCATAAACTCCTCCCACGTGATGTCGGGGAGGTCGAAGTCCTTAGCCTTCATCGCATCCCAGGATTCCCGAGCGTTCTCGACGGAGTTGTCCTCGTAGGCGTGAGACGCGGCGGTGTCACGGAGCACGAACCCGCGGAAGTCGTCGCGATCGGTGAACCGGGTCGCGAACTCCTGTGTGATGAAGCCGCCGTAGGAGCCTCCCACGAGTACGAAATCATCCAGCCCTAAGTGGTCGATCAGGCCGGCACAGTCCTTCGCGTACTGTTCGTTTGAGTAGGGCTGGGTTAGGCTCGACTGGCCGCACCCCCGGTGGTCGTAAGCGACGACCCGGTAGCTGTCGGTGAGTGGGTCGAACGCCTCCATCGCTTTCTGGTGGTCGCTGATACCTGGCCCGCCGTGAAGCGTCACGATTGCGGGCGCGTCCTCGGGGCCGTTGACCTCGTAGTAGAGGTCGGCCCCATTGATCGTTGCGTACATCGACTGTCCTCGGGCTATCCACTCGCCCGTGTCAGCAAATAGCTTGTGTCCCGGTCACACCTGCCGTGATTCTGGCAACCCGCACGCCAGCCGGCGGCAGTTTGAAGCCCCACGGCCCGAAGCCAGAGCCGTATGCCCGAGGAGACACCCAACAGCGACGACGTACAGCTGGACGCAGCCCGACTCTCGCTCGATATTCCCGACGCGGTGGTCGAGGCGCTGGCCGAGCAGTTCGCCCACCAAGACACCATCCTTGAGGCGCTCGAGGGAATCGGGAGCGTCGACCCGCCCGACCGCGACCACTGGGAGCCGGACCCTGAGACGGACGAACTCGGGGCGTGGCTCACGCGGTGTGACATGAGCCGTGCGGTCCAGGGGCCGCTCGACGGGCTGACCGTCGGTGTGAAGGACAACGTCGCGGTCGCAGGAGTCCCGATGACCTGCGGGTCGCCCCTTCTGACCGAACCCGCGTTCGTGCCCGGGCGCGACGCCACCGCTGTCGACCGTATGCTGGACGCCGGAGCTCGCATCGTCGGCAAGACCAATATGGACGAGTTCGCCTTTGGCGGCGACGCCGACAGCCTGCGACTCCGCCTCGCGCGGAACCCACACGACCCCGAGCGTCAACCCGGAAGCTCCTCTGCGGGTAGCGGTATCGCCGCTGCGACGGGTGCGGTGGACCTCGCCATCGGCTCCGATACCGGCGGCTCGGTTCGCTTCCCCGCCGCGTGGTGTGGTGTCCCTGGTCTCAAACCGACGCGCGGGCTGGTGAGCCACGACGGCTTCGTCCAGTTCGCGAAGACGCTGGATAACGTCGGCTTGCTCTCGTCATCTGTCGAGAACCTCGCAGTAGGGCTCGACGCCATCGCGGGACCGGACCCGCGCGACGAGCGCACGCTCGGAGAGGCATCGGGAGAGTACGTCGCTGCCGTCACCGAGGCCAACCCCGCAGGGCTCGACATCGCCCTGCCGGAGGAACTGTTCGGGGCGGCTCCAGTCCTCGACGAGCGGGTGCGTGAGGCGACGGACGAACTCGCGGCCGCGGGCGCCACCGTTTCCGAAACGAGCATCGAGCAGTACGAGCTGTGGCTCCCGGCTTGGCTCAGTATCGGGATGACTGAGGTAGGGAACTACCTCCGGGCCAACGCGGTGAACTACTGGTCGCTCGCTCCGGGCGACGCCGCCCTGACCGAGCGGCTCCACGAGGAGCGTACGGCTGGTGACGAGACGCTCGGACCGCCGCTCCAAGCCGCGATGCTCTATGCAGAACACCGGAACCAGATGGACGGTGACGCTGCCTACGTGCGGGCACAGGAGGCCCGATGCCTGCTTGCGAAGGGCGTCGACGCCGCGCTGGCGGGGGCGGATGTACTCGCGTCGCCGACGGTGCCGATGCTGCCGCCCAAGTGGGACGAAGACCTTGACGACGTGTTCAGCGCGCTGGCGAATACCGCGCCGTTCAACGTCACCGGCCACCCCGCAGTTAGCGTTCCGTGTGGCACGGTCGAGGGACTGCCAGTGGGGCTCCAGTTCGTTGCAGCCCGTGGTGAGGACGCGACGGCGCTGGAGGCCGCCGCGGCCTGGATGGCGCTGCAGGGCTGAGCGGGCCAGCCCCGTCAGAAACTGTCGATAGATATATCAGAACGCCTAAGTGCCAGTCCAGCACCAGTGTGAACGAGAACCATGGGTGCAGACAAGCAGTACGACGGGTACCAGCCGTACGATTACCTCAGGGGAGGCGAGGATTACCGGGACTTCGAACTCACCAGCAAGACCGCGGGGTTCGAACCGCGTGAACTCCCCCTGAGCGAAGAGGAGGAATCGCGCGTCGCCGAACTCACCGAGGGCACCGTGCTCTCGCTTCACGAGCACGCGTTCCAGTTCCCCGCGGATATCGACGAGGACCTCTTCGACTACATCCGCGAGGGGCGAATCCACACAGCCTACGAGTTCCTCGCCGAGACCAGTCTCGACGCCGTCTTCGACATGCAGCTCGACGGGCTTTCGAGCGTCCACTCGCTGCATGGCTGGAAGTGGGACGACATCTCCCACGAGGTCAGCATGCGCGCCTGCGACCTGATTCACTCGGAGTACGCCTTCCAGTGCCGGAGTGTCGACGACATCCACCGCGCCCGGGAGGAGGGCAAAATCGCGGTGGTCCAGTGTGTGGAGTCGGCGGCAATGATCGAGAACGAACTCGACCGCATCGAACAGCTCTACGGGATGGGTGTACGGTCGATGGGTATCACCTACAACACCTCCAACGCGCTCGGCACTGGCGGCGGCGATATCCACGAACGCGACGGTGGACTCACCGGCTTCGGCGCCCGCGCAGTGGGCCGGATGAACGACGTGGGGATGGCCGTCTCGGTCAGTCACGCCAGCCCACAGACCTCGCTCGACGTATGTGAGGTGAGTGAGAAGCCGGTATTCGACACCCACGCGCTCGCAAAGGGTGCGGGGATGGGCGCCCGGGGAACCTCAGACGAGGTGTTCGAGGCCATCGCCGACACCGGCGGCGTCGTCGGCCTGCTCTCCTCGACACACCTCCCCGATATCGAGACGTATATGGAGCACTTCGAGTACGTTGTCGAGCTGATCGGCATCGATCACGTCGCCTTCGGGCCGGACGTGCTCTACGGCGACCACACCGAACTCCTGCGCGTGCTCTCCTCGTTCCACGGCATGGAACTGCCCGAGTCAACGCTCCAGAGCGAGTACGTCGACGGCCTGGAGAACCCGACAGAGGCGTGGCAGAACATCCCGCGTTGGCTGGTCGCGAACGGCTACAGCGACGAAGAAATTCAAAAAGTGCTCGGGGGAAACGTCCTGGAGACGCTGGAACAGGTCTGGTAACGCGGTCACCGCGGGTACGCAGTCTCCGCGGTTTTTCTGGTTCTCAGGGGCCTGGCGCCAGCCATGTGATTTGGACTGCGACGATATCTTGAACCACAGTCGTGTCAGCAGGGTTGGTTGAGATATTCACGACGAATAGTTTCGAAAATAACTATTTCTACTGTGTAGTACCAAGAGATAAACATGCATGTTCGTTGTTACAGTCCGTATCTCAGTTGGAAACCCCAATCTGGCTCTCGGTATTCGTGGGGGGGGGTTCGCACACTCTTTCTCAGTCGGTGCACTCACAGAACCGCTTCGCCGCGAGGGCGTCCGCAACCGGAACGGAGGTACCGCATACTGAACAGGCGACGGCGATAGTGACCACAGCTTCGACCTCCCCGACGGCCTTAAGCTGTCCCTTGTTTCGGAGGGAACGTACCGCATCGGTCGCCTCGCTGGCAGCGTACGCCTCCAACCGCTCGAGTTGACCGGGCTCCCACGCCGACGGTGGCGACGGTTCACGGCTCGCGCCCAGACAGTCCTGCAGGTGAGTTCGTACGACGCTGTACGACACAAAATCATCGCCCAGGTCGTCGAGGGCGACACCGCCACGCTTCAGCAGACGCCGGACTGCGGGGGCGGTGTCGTCATCGTGCAGTCGTTCGTAACGCGAGCGGGCCTCGTCGCCGCCGGTGGGCATGCCGACAATCTCCATCTCCCGGCGGAGTAGCGCAGTGTTGAGCCAGTCGGCGAGCCGGCGGTAGCCCAGTCGCTTGCCCCCTTCTCCGGTCCAGCGGGCGACAAGCTCAGGGTTCATCTCCTTGAGGTCGCGCTCGTCCAGAACCTGACACACCTTACAGCCGTACTCGGTCATTGGTTCGGGGTAGCGCACGCCGGGGGAAATACTCCACGCAAGATTTACTCCGATGCGCCGTCCCGCATCTCCTGTCGGTAGTAATCCTCAAGGTCGCTCGCGCGCTCAGTCACGACGATGTGGTCGATTCGGTCGACGCAGTCGTACTCCCGGATTTCGGTGATCATCCCCTCCACACCCTCGGCGTCTCCCAACTCCCCATCGACAGTCGGGAACATCCCAGCTCGGTGCTCAAGAACGACGCCAACACCGATGCCCGCGAAGGCTGCAATCAGTAGTCCGAGGTTGAACGGGAGCGGCGCGGCGAGTACGGCGACGGCGGCGGCGACGGCAGCCGCCACGGCAGTCGGCCGGCCCTCGATAGCGGGAAATACGAGCGCCATGAACGTCAGTGGCACCGCAAACTCCAGGGAGAGCCCCGCGGGAATCGTCGCGCCGAGCAGCGCGCCGACGGCTGTGCCGACCTGCCAGATGAGCCAGAGCCCGGCAGCCGCGCCGAAGTAGAACCCAATACCGCTCCCCGACTCGGAATCGCTCGAACGGAACTCCGCGACCGAGAGCGCATAGGCCTGGTCGGTCAGGATGTAGGCCCCCAACCACCGACGGAACCCCGACTCCTCGCGGAAGTAGGGCGCGATGGAGGCGCTGTACATCGTAAACCGGAGGTTGATGACGACCGCTGTCAGCACGACGATAGTCAGCGGCGCATCCTTACCCAGCAGTTCGATAACCGCGAGCTGTGAGGCACCGGCGAAAACGACGATGGACATCCCCACGGCTTGCAGCGGTGTGATGCCGGCACTGACGGCGGTGATACCGGTGATGAGCGCGAAGGGAGCGATGCCGACCGAGAGCGGCGCCATCGCGCGGAGCCCGGCGATGAGGTCCTCGCGACTCATCGCCACCCCGAGGGAGTCGTCTGGTTCATGCTCTCACCTCCAGTTGGGTGGGCAAGAAAGGCTCGGCTTCTTGCTCACGCTGTGCGAGAGGCGGGTATGGACGCCCAGCTTCGAGATATTTTCCTCGCTTCAGCGGCTGGCGAGTCGATGGAACGCCGCGAACGCGCAGTTGTGGTCCCTGGCGGGCTCGTGGGTGACCGCTACCAGCGCGGTGAGGGCCACTACCAACTCGACGCCTGTGAACTGACACTGGTCGAGCAGGAGACGCTACAGGAGATTCACGAAGCCGCCGGGCTGGACCTCTCAGCGGGCCAGCACCGCCGCAATCTCGTCACCAGCGGTATCGAGCTCGAGGCGTTGCTGGAGGCAACGTTCCGCATCGGCGATGCTGTCTTCCGCGGGACGAGACGCCGACCGCCATGTGCGTATCTCGATACCGTGGCGGAGCCCCCCGGGTATCGCGAACGCGTTAACAGAGCGTGGCGGAATCTGTACGGACGTCGTCGAGGAGGGCGAAATAACGATCGGCGACGAACTCGAAACCGTCCAAGTAGACCCACGGACAGCGGGGGAACGCATCACCGAGCGGATGGAAACGGAGTGAGTGTCCGAACTCAGGCGCTGGGGCCATGGGCCTCGAACCACTCAGTGAGTTCGGTCAGCCGGTGGACTGCGCGGTCCGGGTCGCCGATGTTGTGATTCTCATCTTCGTAGACGACAAGCTTAGCGTCGACGCCCTGTTTGCGCACGCTGACGTAGAGCTGTTCGGACTGGGTCGAGGGACAGCGCCAGTCCGCATCGCCCGCGGTGACCAGCAGCGGCACGTCGATGTCGTCCACATCGGTGATGCTCGAAATATCGCGGTACCGCTCTCCGTCCTCCCACGGCAGGCCAAAGTCCCGCTCCATGCGGTTGTGGGAATCGCCGGTGCCGAAGTAGGCGTAGCGGTCGTAGATGCCATGCTCTGCGGCGCCGGCCGTCGCGACGTCGGACTGTGAGAGGATATACGCTGTCTGGGCGCCGCCGTAGGAGAAGCCGGTGACGAACACGCGGTCCTCGTCCACCCGGCCCGCCTCGCAGACGTGCTCGATGCCCGCGATGGCGTCCGCGGGCTCATAGTTGCCCCAGTCGCCCTCGATAGCGGCGCTGAACGCGCCGCCGTAGGAGGAACTGCCACGGTAGTTCACCCGCAGCAGCGCGTAGCCGCGGTCGGTCCAGAACGTGTAGTCGTAGTTAAACTCCGGACTGTCGTAGGAGATTGGGCCGCCGTGAATCGTCGTGATGAGCGGCGGGGCCTCGCCCTCGTACTCGGCAGGGGTGTAGAGCAGCGCCTCGACCGGCTGCCCCTCGTTCTCGAAGTCGATCCACTCCACGCCGGGCTCGTCGTACTCCTCGAGAAGCTCGCTGTTGAGGTCTGTGAGCCGCACGGGTGCGGCGTCAGCGTCCACGTCCGCGAGCGGGAGGCTGTGGACGTTCGGGCTTTCGTGTGGACCGCTGATTCCCAACGCGAGCGTCTCCCCGCCGACGCTCATCTGTGCGATATTCTCAAGCGCGCTCTGACTTTCGTACACGCGGTCGGGGGCGTCTTCGGTGGCGTCGAAGCGAACCAACCGCGTGCGCCCCTCGTCACCGATGAGCCCCAGCAACGTCTGGTCACCGGTCCAGTAGAACGCGCCGCCGCGGCCCAGCGGCCGGTCAAGCGAGTCGGACACGTCGTCGGTGGTGCCGGCTTCGATGTCGGCGATGTGGAGCGTGGTGGGATCGTATGCGTGGTCGGCGTCGCTGCCTGGGAACGCGAGGTAGCGCCCGTTCGGGCCCCACTTCCCGCCGCCGGTCGCGAGATCGCTGTCGGTCAGTTGTTCGAGTCCAGTTCCATCGGGCCGAATGGTGTAGAGGTCGGTATAGGTGGCGTCATCAGGACGGTCGCCCCGAACCGACAGGAAGGCGATTCGGTCGCCATCCGGGGACCATGCGGGTGAGAGCCCAGTTTGGCTCTGTTGAAATCCTTGAAGATTTACATGTTTGTCGTGTAATTCCATGAGATGAAGACCCTCCCGAAGTCGCAGATTCTCCGTTTTACTGAGAAGGCGATCCACCTAGCACGCC
>Ga0075134_100360_pt1 | contig 18200 bp, 19 predicted proteins | sample AntRauMetaRauer3_FD_69803 | JGI IMG/M metagenome (GOLD analysis project Ga0075134, IMG submission 69803) | Saline lake microbial communities from Rauer Lake, Antarctica, in enrichment culture - Antartic Rauer Lake 3 Metagenome Rauer3 | ecosystem: Environmental > Aquatic > Non-marine Saline and...
GGTCTCGGGGACTGCCGGAATCATGATCGCCACCTCGTTGTAGGGGTCGATCTCGCCAGCCCCAATTCGGCTGTAGTCGACCGACAGCAGGGTGATCGCCGACCGGTTGGGCGTGATTCGAACTGGTTCCAACGAGTCGGGAAGCAGTGAGTCGACACCCTGAGCCGACGCCGAGAGCACGGCCCCCGAGATCGAGGCCTCGGTCGACAGCGGGACCGACACCTCGTGGCCCGTCGAAAGCCGAACTGTCGAGGCGTCTCCCGAATCACCGCTTCCGGACACGAATGCCCACAGTTTGCGTGCTGTGACCGACGTTCGATTGAACTGCCGTGTTGTCCTGTCGAGGAGAGACGTCGGGAGGAGGGGACGTCGACTCGCCGCAATCAATCGACCGAGACGGCCAACCGGATATCGCGCCGACGGCGGGTCGTCGGTTGTGGCCTCAATGACAGTCGACGCCACCGTTTCGGGACTCACTGCCAGTGGCCCACCGTCGACGACCCACCCGTCAGTAATCGCTTCGTAGATCTCGCTGTAGGCTGGCGTTCGCTCCGTCGTTGGGAGTCGCTCGCTTGCCGTGCCCGAAAACTCGGTGTCGACCCACGCTGGCTCGACCAGCGTCACCGAGATGCCGGTCCCAGCCAACTCCATCCGAAGCGAGTCAGACAGCGATTCGACCGCTGCCTTGGCAGCCCCGTACGTTCCGAGTCCAGTGGTTGGGGCGACTCCCAACACACTCGAAAGCATCACGATCCGCCCCGTGCCGCGGTCCCGCATCGCCGGTAACACGGCCTGTGTCATGCTATGAGTACCGTGGACCATGACATCGAACTGCTGTCGTGAAGCCTCGACGGGTACGTCTTCGACCGGTCCCGGAACGGCGAACCCCGCGTTGTTGACCAGCACATCGATCCGTCCTGTCTCGTCGAGCACGTGGTCGACAACCGCCTGACACTGCTCGCGGTCGGTCACGTCGAGTTCGAGACACCGACAGGCGGTCTCGACCGCCGGCGGGAACGTCGACTCGATATCGGTCGCATATACCGTCCACCCCTGATTGGCGAACGCTTCGGCGGTCGCAGAACCGATCCCGGATGCGGCACCGGTGACCAGTACGACGGGTCGACCGCTGGAAGTAGTCATTGTCTACTGACTGTTAGACACCGCCTATATAAGTGTTTGAACCCTGTCGGCCGGCAATCAGTTCCCGGTCGATCCGGCGTACTGGACGGTCTGGGCGACGAGCCCACCGACAGCCAACAGCGTCAGCCCGACCACACCGACCAGCAGTTGGGTCGCAACTGCGGCGTACGACAGCACGCCAGCGACGGTCAGATACGGCACCGCGATCCCGACGACGAGCAGTCCACCCCCGACGGTCGTTAACAGCGTGGGCAGTCGACGGCGACCCGTTTTTTCGCTGATCACGTTCGAGACGATCACGACGACACCGAACGGGAGCAGGCCCAACAGCCAGAGATACGTCGACGTCGGCTGGTCACCGAGTCCGTCGCTCAGACCGGTCCCGCTCTGGACACCCGTCTGGAACAGATACCGGTCGCCGTCCGCTTCGATGATCGTAAACACCGCTGCAGGCGTCCCCTCGCCGTACTGGAAGTCGGTTGGCGGCTCCCGGACCGAATCACAGACGAGCATACTGTCTTTGCAGATCGGGAGTTCGTACCGGAGCCAGCCATCACGGCTTGGCTCGCTGGCAATCGTCCGCTCGACGGCGAGTTGGCCGGTCGGTGAGAGCGAGTCGACCGCTGTCGCGTCATCGGGATCGAACTCATAGAGGTCGACGAGGCTCTGGAACTGGCTGTCGTCTTCAGCCACGGCCTGATGCAGGTAGGGCGCTGGCTCACTCGTCTGGTAGGGAGAGCCAAAGACGGGCTGTGGAACGACGCCACTGACGATCAATAGTGAACCGACTACCAGACCGAACAGAAGCCGACGCCGGTCTCCATCCATACGTTCCCTCTGTCCGTTGGCGTCAAATCGGTTCCGAACGCTGGTCGGAGGCGAGTCCGGTAACACAAATTGTTTGAGAGCAGTATACGAATAACGACATATGAGCAGTATCGAGAGGCGGATTGAACTTGATTCGCTGACGACACTCCACTGGATCGGTATCTTTCTCGCACTCACAACGGCGGCCATTCATCTCGTTATCGGTGCAACGTTCTTTCCAGAACCCGGTGGTATCATGTTCCTCTTGGCTGCTGGCGGCTTTGTCGGTGCTATCGTCCTCTTGCTCAGCAACTACCGTCGACGACTGCTGTACGTCATTGGCATTCCGTTCACTGGGATTCAAATCGTCGCCTGGTACGCCCTCAACCGACCGACGGGCATCGCTGACATCGGCCTGATAGTCGCTGTCGACAAACTCGCACAACTGGCACTGATCGGTATCCTCATCACACTGTATCGGTGGGACTGGTAGCATGTCAGGCGTGATCTACGTGCCAGTGCGATACGATGGGTAAACAGACAGCCGACCGGTGGGGAGGGTGGCAGCGATGGTCGGCGACGACGCTATGGATCGGCCTACTCGTGGCAACTGCGGTGGGGCTGTTGATCGCTGGCTGGGAGACCGCACCAGCGCCACGGTTCTTAGTTGGTGTTGGTGGTGGGTTACTGGCCGTCTCGGTCGTGATCGGTCGACCGATCAGTCGGGCCCCCGACCAGCCGGTCACGCTTGCGACCACCGTCACACTCAGTCGAGGCGCTGCACTCGCGGTGTTCGCTGGATTTCTCCCCGTTGGTCTCCCATCCGGTCGGTTTGTGTGGCTTCCGGCGGCGCTTTTCGCCCTCGCCGCAGGGCTTGATGCGATCGACGGGCGGATCGCCCGCCGGATGGATGCGGTCTCCGAACTCGGTGGTCGACTCGATACCGAAATGGACGGACTCACGGTGCTGTTCGGGACGGTTTTCGTTGTCACCGCCGATCTCGTCCCCGCAGTATTTTTGCTCGTTGGCGTCGCTCGCTACCTGTTCGTAGCCGGGATCTGGCTCCGAAAACGGCGCGGCCTTCCCGTTGAACCGCTTCCGCCGAGTCAACTCCGACGACTCCTCGGTGGGTTAGCGATGGGCGCGATCTGGCTAGCACTGCTCCCAGTGCCGGGAGCGACCGCCTCCCGACTGGTCGCGTTGGCTGTGTTCGTCCCGTTCGTGCTCAACTTCAGTCGCGATTGGCTCGCGGTGTCGGGTCGACGCTGAGTCGCCCCGTGGGATTACTTAAGTAGTTACTCGCTAACACGACCACATAGCATGCGTGTCGGAGTTGTCGTCTACGGCGGGCTTGATGAGACCTCTGGCGGCTTCCGGTACGACCGTCAGCTCGTCGACTTCCTTCGAGCGCAGGGAGACACTGTCGAGGTGATTTCGCTCCCGTGGCGGAACTACTGGCGAGGCGTGATCGACGGGCTCAGACCGGCAGTCGACTCGCGACTCGACCGGCCAGTCGACGTGTTGGTGCAGGACGAACTCTGTCATCCCTCGCTGTGGCGGCAGAACCACCGACTCACGCGGCCGGAGTCGGTCGTCGCACTCGTTCATCACGTTCAGTCGGACGACATGCGCGGTCGACTCGCCGGCGTTCGCCGGCAGATCGAACGCCGGTATCTCGACTCGGTCGACGGAGCTGTCTGTACGAGCCAGTTCACCCGTCGCCGGGCCACTGCCCTTGGTGCCACTTTCGATGAGAGTGTAGTTGCTCCACCCGCCGGACGAGTGGCGGGACGCGCACTCGGCGACCAGCAGGTCCGCCAGCGGGCCGCCGAGGGACCGCTTCGGATCACCTTCGTCGGGAATCTCATCCCTCGGAAGGGCCTCATCACGCTCCTGTCGGCCGTCGACCGCGCGGTGAACCGCCACGGGATGACCGACTGGCAGTTGACGGTCGTCGGGAGCCACGAGGCGAATCCAGCCTCCGCCAGCCGGGCCGTCGACAAAGCCACGGAGCTGGGTATCGCTGACAGCGTCGAGTTTACGGGTGAGGTTCCGGAGTCGGCGCTGACGGCGATCCTCGAAGCCAGCCACATGCTCTGTGTGCCCTCGCGGTACGAGGGCTTCGGGATGGTGTATCTCGAAGCCATGGAGTACGGCGTCGTCCCGATTGGGAGCTCCAACGGCGGGGCTGGAGAGTTCATCGCGGATGGCGACAACGGGTTCCTCGTCGACCCCGGCGATACAGAGCGGATCGCCGCTCTGCTTGCCGACCTCGCGGCGGACAGAGATCGACTCACGGATCTCGGTGTGGCGGCCCTCGACACCGCCGCAGCCCATCCGGGTTGGGATGAGACGCTGGGCGAAGTCAGGGCGCTGTTGAAACGCGTGTCGACGGCCCGCGCGTCAACCGGAATCCATGGGACAAAATCCCACCGAGGTGGGAAATCGTGACCGCCTTCGCGGAGTTCCTCACCGCGAAACGGACTGTCGAGGACCGGGCACTGAACAGCGCGGTGTTCGAGCGGTTCGCCTCCGAACTCGGGGCTTGCTCGGGGAGCGATCCCGTCCGCATTGTCGAAATCGGTGCAGGAACCGGTTCGATGATCGCTCGACTCGCCGAGTGGAACGCCCTCCCGTCGACAGTCTCCTACCGCGCGGTCGACATCGATGCCGATACTATCGACACCGCCCACCAGCAACTCCCCGAGCAACTGACCGCAGCAGGCTACACGGTCGACCGGACCACGGATGGGCTTATCGCCTCCCGGCAGGAAGGCGGGACCGACCAGCGGCTCGAACTCAGCTTCGAGGTCGACGACGGGTTTTCGATCACCGACGAGGCTGACGCGGTCATCGCATCGGCCGTGCTCGACCTCGTCGACCTCGACCCCACGCTTCAGGATTTAAAAGGGATTCTCAACGACGGTGGGCTACTCTACGCACCAATTACGTTCAATGGTCGGACCTCGTTTACCCCGGTTGACCCCTTCGATGGGAAAATCGAACGACTGTATCACCGGCATATGGATGAAGTTCGGGAGCAACCCGGAAGCAGTCGGGCGGGCCAACAGCTGGTAACTGCACTGCCGGCAGCTGGGTATCGGGTTCTCGACGCTGGTGGCTCCGACTGGGTGATCCGCCCCGTCGACGGTGCGTATCCGGCCGCCGAGTCGACCGTCCTCCGACATCTACTTGCGACAATCGACAACGCCTTGACCGACTATCCGCCGGAGGTGCTCTCCCCGAGGACGCGAACTGAGTGGATCGAGACACGAACCGAGCAACTCCAACGCGGCGACCTGACGTTGGTCGCGCATCATCTCGACGTCCTCGCCCAATTACAAGCGGATTAGGCGTCGGCTACCAGTGGACAATCGCTCTCATCGGGCGTCGAGAGCGGTTCGTCGGCCAGCAGTGTTCGGAGTCGACGCTCGCCTTCGCGTGGATCGTAGCCGGTTCGTCTGAGGTGGGCAATCGGCGAAACGTTCGGGTTTACTTCCCAGTGACACCAGAGTTCAGTCCGCCCATCCGAGGTCGGAAACAACCGCACATGAAGCTGTTTGTCGCTGGTGAACTCCTCACGGTAGACGTAGCTACCGACTTCGTGGACGGGCTGTCCGTCACGGCTGTAGCAGTGAAAGTAGGCGCGGAGTAACCGCCGAAAGCCGAACTCCGAGCGGAGTTTGTTGCGTGCGTCGGCTGGGTCGACGTCCCAAACGCCGACGTACTCAGGCCCGGGCGGCGGGAGGACGCTGAAATGGCGTGGCATGAGTCGGTCCGGTACTGACGCCAGCAGTTTGCTGACCACCAATCGGAGCCGGTAGACGCCGATCCACGAGATGACAGTCCAGAGGCCAACGAGGAGGCACACAGAGAGCGCTGCCCGCTGTCGACCCTTCATGAACTGGACAGCGGCTGTTCATAGCTGGCGGACGCCTCGTCGTCCTCCCAGAGCCGGACTCGTATGCGATCTGGGTTTGTTGGGGTCGCAGTCTCGACGATCCCCTCACAGAAAATCCGTGAAAAGTGTTCGACACTCGGATTCAGTCCCTCGAAGGCTGGCTGGTCGTTGAGTGTCGTCTCCGCATACTGGGCGATGACGTCGTCCATGGCGGCGTTGATCGCGTCGATGTCGACCAGATAGCCATACTCGGTGAGCGTCTTGCCCTCGAACTCCACGACGGCAGTGAACTGATGGGAGTGCAACTCGCCTTCGGGACCGGGATTCGGCACGGTCAGAAAATGCTGGGCGATAAACGGTCGACGAACCGACACCGTGTACATGCTGGCTACAACGGCCCCTCGTAGCTAAAGAGTGTCCCCAGCATCTCGTCGGCACCCCCCGCAAGCGTCTCATAGGCTGCGTCGGCGTCGTCGATTCGGTAGCGGTCGGTGAGCAGTTCGCCGAGGTCGAGATCGGCAAGCCTCTCCCATGCCAACGCCATCCGTCGACCGCGATCCCAGCGGCCGCGCAGTGGAGGGTTGATGGTGCTGACCTGACTGCTGGTTAGGGAGATCCTACTGCGGTGGAACCGGCCGCCGAGATCGAGTTCGGTCGACTTCGTCCCGTACCACGAGCCGATGATGATCCGCCCGTCGTAGCCGGTCGCCGAAACCGCGGTATTCAGCGCCTCGGGGTTCCCCGATAGCTCGTAGGTCAGATCTGTTCCCGGCGGCTGAGCGGTCGTGGGTGAGTGGCTGGCGGTCGCTGTTTTCGACGCTTCCTCGTCGCCGGGGAGCCGCAGCACCTCGCCGAGCTCCTCGGGATGGACGCTCGCAGTCGCACCGAGCTGCTGGGACCACTCCCGGCGGTCGACGCTGTAGTCGACGGTCACGAGATCCGAAAGCGGGAACTCGCCCAGCAGCGCCGTCGTGACGAGTCCGACCAATCCTTGGCCGAAGACAACTGCCCGCTCACCGAGCTTCGGCTCGCCGTCGTGGACCAGCGTGATCGCCGTCTCGACGGTCGGCAGGAGGGTTGCCTCCGCCGAGGAGATGTCGTCCGGAACGGGGTAGAGTTCGTCGACGGTCGCACAGAAGTGGCTCTCATGAGGATGGAACGCAAACACGCGGCGGCCTTCCCAGTCGGGGTCGACGTCCTCGCCGACTGCCTCGACCACGCCGACCGCGGCATAGCCGTACTGAAGTGGATACGAGAGCGAGCCCGAAAGCGAGTCGAGGTTCATGTCGGCGGCCAGATCCTCGGGCACGTTGCCGTTGTAAACCAGTAGTTCGGTGCCGGGGCTGATCGCCGAAACCGCTGTCCGCACGCGGAGCTGGTCAGCGTCGGGTTGTGGAATCGGCTCTTCGCGAACGTCGACTTCGTTGGGAGCGATGAAGTAGAGTGATCGACGAGTCATGTGGGGTGAGTGGGGCGGAATTCGGGTCTCGTCAGTCGTCGCTGGCGGGAACGGATGGTTGTGCGAACTCGACGGTGGTTCCCTCGTAGCGGCAGTCTTCGAGGGCGTGTTTGGCGGCGATGCCGGCCTCGTGGGCGGTTTGTCCCCGCCCGATGCCGACTTTCAGGTCGACGCCCACATCGCTCTCGACGTGGTCGAGGGCGTCCTGATAGTCGTCCGCAGACAGCTCCGGACAGACCGCGATGATGTTGTCGCCGCCGACGAAGAACGATAGCCCGCCGTGGGCGGTCCGCATATACTCCATCAGCGAGGCGTAGCTCCGCTCAATGTGAATAAAGGAATCAAACTCGTTGAGCTGGTCGGTGTATTTGCCCGTCGCATCGTTGACATCGAAATGGGCGATATGCACCGGTTCGGAGCCGGTTGTGGCCGGATCGAGAAACGTGCCGGCCAGCACTTCCGTCCGGCTTTTGTCCTGGGCACTCCCGGCATCTTGGAGTCGCTCAGTTGCGCCGTCGAGAGCCGCCGCCGGCGTCTCGGCGACGTCGACGCCGAGGCTGATCGTTACCGGATAGCGGTTGCCGACGCTCTCCTGTAAGGTGGCGTGGGCCGCGCGGTCGATCCCGTTTGTGACCGCGATCATGTTATCGAATCGGGTATAGAAAACGTAGCCACCGCGACTCCCGATAAACTGGGCGATATCCGCAAACAGCCGCGATTGGAGCGTCTGGAGGTCCATCTCGCGTCGCGGCTCGGGGGTCACCGTCCACGGCCCGTAGTTGTCGATCTGAATGAGCGTCAACTGAGTAGTCGTCACAGTAACTCACTGTTTGGTGGCCTCCACATTGTGTCTTTCCGTTCTCGTGAATCATCTCACCACTGACATCCGACTCCATACCGACGAAACCATGGGATTGACTTTCGCTACCCACAACGTCGACGTATGTCATACCGCGGGATTGTTCTGGATGTCGACGGGACTGTCGTCCGAGGAAACGACCCCATACCGGGAGCCAGCGAGGGATTGGCTGCCGTCGAAGCGGCCGGTCTCAAACGTGTCTTTCTGTCGAACAACCCCACCAAGCTCCCCTCGGCCTACGAGGCGCGGTTCGCAAAGGCGGGGTTCGATGTCGACGCCGAGGAGGTGTTCACCGCGGGAACGATCACCACTGAGTATCTCGCGGCCGAACACAGCGCCGACCGGCTGTTCGTGATCGCCGATCCCGGCGTCGACAGACAGCTGCTGGCGGCGGATCTCACTCTTACCGAAGACCCCGCGGCCGCCGATGCGGTCGTGGTCTCGATGGACCGGGAGTTCGACTACGACTCGCTGTGTGATGCTATTGTCGCCCTCGACGAGCCGATCCCGTTCATCGGCACTGATCCCGACATGGTAATTCCGCAAAACGGCCCGAACATTCCCGGCACCGGCGCGATGCTCCACGCCGTCGAAGGTGTCACCGGGAAGGAAGTCGACGTCGTCTGCGGCAAACCCTCCGAGTTCGCCCGCCAGACCGTTCTGGACTACCTCGATCTCCCGGCCGAGGACTGTCTCGTGGTCGGTGACCGCCTCGACACCGACATCAAACTCGGCAGCGAGGCCGGAATGACCACCGTGTTGGTCCGCACCGGCGTCACTGACGACCAAACGCTCGCCGAGTCGCCGATCAATCCGGACTACGTTCTCGACTCGCTGGCCGGGATGGAGGCTGTGCTCGACGGACGCGTCGACTGAACGAGTTCGTTAGACGGTGTCTATTTAAATGCTCGCGGAGAACGAGGATGGTTCACACCATGTGTGGTAATGTCTGACAAAGACTTATATTCACTGCGGGTAACGGGACTGTATGGAACCGAGAGACTCACCGTACGTCTTCGGCGACGAACCGCCACGAGAAGCCAGCCCCGACCCGGAAGGTCGTGATGTCGTCATTATCGATGGGCAGGCGATGACGTACCGGAGCTACTACCGCACTCGGCAGTGATCGGTGTTCTCTTTTTAAATAATCAGTCCCTGTCGAGTGCCAACAGTGTCGCTCGACTGGGGGAGTGAACTGTGTCGGAAAAGAACTGCGTCGACCCTTAGAACGCGTTGCCGTGAACGCTGATCTCGGCGTGGAGTTCCTCTTTGAGCGCGGCGTGGACGTGACAGATGCCCTCGGCTCGGTCGACAATGGCGTCGAGTTCCTCGTCGGAGAGGTCGGCCTCGACGTGGATGGCAAACCGGATCGCCGACAGATCGTCGTTGTCGTCGATGTCGGCCTCGGCGTCGATCTGGAGCGTGCCGAGGTCGTCGTGTCCTTCCTTGCTGCCGCCGACGCGGAACGCGGGGAGGAAACAGGAGGCGTAGTCCGCGACGAGCACGGCGTTGGGGTTGGGACCCGTCTCGTCGGTGGCGTCGATGGAGAGTTCGAAGTCGCCGACCTGACTCGTGGTTGCGTAGCCCTCTTCGCTGACTGTCGTCGTTTCGATATCGGTCATTGCAGGTTAGACAACTCCAGCAAGTACCCTAAAGCTTGTTCAATGACGGCAGGATCGATCCGATATTTTATTATTTTTATTAACAATTAACACAATCTCTGACAAACTGGCATCGTTTTCGGGGTGTTGGAGTCAGCCCTGCCAGCACCCAGCCTCGTCGCTACAGGTCGAACGGTTCGTCGGCCGCAAGCACGTGCGGCTCGGCTGGCGTGCCGGTCGACTCCACCTCACGCACCCAGTCGTCGGGGTCGACATCGATTGGCGGGAACGTGCCGTAATGCATCGGGAAGGCGTGGTCGACGTCGAGCCAGTCGACGGCGATGGCGGCCTGCCACGGACCCATCGTGAAATGGTCACCAATCGGCACTGCGGCGGCGTCGGGTTCGAGATACGGACCGATCACGTCTTTCATCTCGCTCATCAGGCTGGTGTCGCCCGCGTGGTAGAAGGTGGTCGACTCCGCGTCTTCGACCTGTGTCGGCTTGGTGTCGCCGATGACAAAGCCAGCCGGCATCCCGCCTTCGTACTCGTGTCCGGTGTTGATCCCGTTGGTGTGGTCCGCGCGGACCATCGAAACGAAGGCGTCGTCACAGTCGACGGTGCCGCCGAGGTTCATCCCGATGGCGTCCTCGAAGCCGAGTTCGGCGCTTGCGTAGCTCACGATTTCCGGTGTGGCGACCAGTGTCGCGTCGGTGAACTCGTCGGCGTGAGCGATGTGGTCGGCGTGACCGTGGGTCAAAAGCAGGTAGTCGGGCGTCTCGACATCGCTCGGATCCAGATCGGTGTGTGGGTTGTCGAAAAACGGGTCGATAAGAAATGTCGTGTCGTCGACAGCGACGTGCCATGTGGAGTGGCCGTGCCACGTAAGTTCGAAGGTCATCGTACGGTTGACCTTTGGGCCAGAACACACATAAAAGTAAACACCCCCCCTACGACCCTAGTCGGCCGGTTACGATTCCAGTCGGTCGACAAGCTCCTCCAACTGCTGTCTCCGCCCATCGATTGCCTCGTCTCGAAGCGCCTGTTCGGCCTCGCTCGGACAGTCAAGCGACGGCACCTCGGTCGGGACGCCGTCGTCATCGAGCGCAACGAACGTGAAGTAGGAACTGGTTGTCGGTCGCTGGTCGCCCTCGACGGGGTTTTCGGCCCGGACGTCGACTTTGACCTCGATGCTACTCTGGCCCACGCTGAACACGTACCCCTCAACGACGACCACCTCGCCGATATCGATGGGGCTGATGAAGTCGACGTGATCCATTGAGGCAGTCACACACTCCCGGTTGGAAAACCGCATGGCGGCAATCGCCCCACAGATATCCATCCAGTGTAACACGGCCCCACCGAGGGCCCGACCGAGCGTGTTGGTATCGTTCGGCAACAGAAGTTCGGTCATCTCGGTATACGAGTCGATGAGGGTCGCTGTTTCGTCCATACCCTCCCTGTGGCCGCCGATGGGAGAAAGCCGTCGGTTACTGTCGTCTTCTTGCCACTATCTGACAGTAGGTGGTGACTACTGGTACACAATGCTACTGGTACTGACGTGTAGCAATCTCGGTCGACAACGGGCTGTGTAAGCGAGTAGGGACTGCCTACTCGTCGTACTCTTCGGAAAAGGGGTCGTCAGAACTGACCGGTCGGTCGCCCTCGATCTCGCCGATGTCGACCTCGTCGGGCGAGCGGCCCGCGGCATCCATGATCTCGTCGGAGACGGTGATCGGACACTCGACGCGGACCGCCAGCGCGATGGCGTCGCTCGGTCGGGCGTCGAAGACGAACCGTTCGGGTTCGCCGTCGTCGTAGCGTTCGGCGTCGATTTTGCCGTAGAAGGTACCGTCGGCTAAATCGTCGATTCGAACGGAGTCGATTGCACCACCGAACTCGGTGACCATGTCGACGAGCAGATCGTGAGTCAGTGGTCGTTCGAACGGTTCGCCGGAGAGCGCCAAGCGGATCGATTGGGCTTGGTCTGCGGTCACGAAGATAGGGAGATACTCCTCGCGGGCCGAGAGAATGACTGCCGGGACGTTCGCGCCATCGGGTCCGACGCCCATGCCGATCCCAGTAACCTCCGCGGAGTGTGCCATACAGTCCCTTGGGGAGACGGCTATGAATAACTGTTCCCGCACCCACCGATCCGTGAAACACCAACACCGCCAAAGGTAAAGCCGAAGACGAAGTAATCCGGCCAATGAGCGAACCTGCGGACCGATCACCACCGCCCGGCGCGTCCGGCGAGGGGCGAGTGAGTGTTGTCGGGACCGCCCACGTCTCGGAGGCCAGCGTCCAAGAGGTCGAAACACGGATCGCCGAGGATCGCCCCGACATCGTGGCGGTCGAACTCGACGAAGGACGGTACAGACAGCTCCAAGGCGAAGAGCCGGAGGATCTCGACGCCAGCGACCTCCTCAAAGGCAACACCGTCTTCCAGTTTCTCGCCTACTGGATGCTGTCGTACGTCCAGACCCGACTCGGCGACCAGTTCGACGTGAAGCCGGGCGCAGATATGATGGCCGCCATCGACACCGCCGAGGAGCACGGAATCGACGTTGCGCTGGTCGACCGCGACATCCAAGAAACAATCCAGCGGTTCTGGGCGCGGATGACGATCACCGAAAAGCTGCGGATGGTCGGCGGCCTCGCCTTCGGCGTCACTGATAGCCGCGTTGTCGGTATTATGGTTGGGCTGATCGTCGGCCTGCTGGCCGGCCCTGTACTCGCACTGTTCGGCGGTACGCTCGGCATTACCGACGCGATCTATCTCCGAGCGGCCAGTGCCGCGATTCTTGGGCTGGGAACGACGCTCGTCGTCGACCAGATCGCTGGCCTCACCCTCGGCGGCGACCAGCGGTTTGCGGCCGCCCTCGGCAGCGGTGGCGCGATTGGACTCGTTGCGGCAGCCTTCGGCTTCGCTGATGGCCTGTTCGGCACCTATCTGGGTGGGTTTACGATCACCATCGTCGGCAGTCTCGCGCTCGGTCTCGTTGGCGGGCTGCTATTCGGTCTCGTCGCAGCCGCGATTATCGGGCTGCGAGGGTCGACCCAACCCGAAGCGGGCGGCATGGACGAAATGGATATCGAAGATCTGACCGACGCCGACGTCGTCACCGTGATGATGGAGGAGTTCCGGCAGTTCAGCCCCGGCGGCGCGGAGGCACTGATCGACGAACGGGACGCCTACATCGCTCACAAACTCATCGGACTCCGGCAGGCTGGCTACGACGTGCTGGCGGTCGTCGGTGCTGGCCACCGCGAGGGAATCGAGGGCTATCTCGCCAACCCCTCGACGCTGCCGCCGATGGATTCGCTCGTTGGCGAAGAGAAAGGCAGTCGACTGCCGTGGGGCAAGCTGATCGGAATCGCCCTCTCGGTCGGCTTTGTCGCCTTCTTCATCCTGCTGGCGATGGCAGGCGTTCAGGACGGCTTCCTGCTCCGGCTGTTCGGCGCGTGGTTCCTCATTAATGGGATCTTCGCAGCCGGGTTCGCAAAGCTGGCTGGCGCACGCTGGTCGTCGGCTGGCGTCGGCGGCGCAGTGGCGTGGATGACCTCGATCAATCCCGCCCTCGCGCCGGGGTGGTTCACCGGCTACGTCGAACTCCGGCATCTCTCGGTGAACATCGGCGACATTTCGACACTCAACAGCCTGCTGTCGGACGAGTCGAAACCAATCGGTGAAATCGTCTCGGAGATGTTCGAAGTCCCGATGTTCAAACTCATCATGGTCGTCGCGCTGACCAACGTTGGCTCGATTATCGCCAGCATCCTCTTCGTGAGCTACATCCTCCCGCAGTTCGGGACCGAGTTGGGTGGCGTCGAGGGGATCTCACGGCTGATGCTCGACGGGGCGCGAAACAGCGCCGAACTCATCTGGAGCACACTCAGATGAGCCTCGGCTACCGGATTGCTGGCTACGAGTTCAGCCCAACTGAGGTCCGTGACTTGCTTGTCGCGTGGCTCGCTTTGGGTGTCGCGTTTGCCATCTTCTTCGCTGGCGGCGGCCCACAGACCGCAGCATTGGTCGGACTTCCACTGGTTATTCTGCTTGTCGTGAGCCTGCTAACCGCTGGAGTTGCCTTCCTGCTCCACGAGGTCGCCCACAAGGTCGTCGCGGTTAGATACGACCAGATCGCGGAGTTTCGGGCCGACTACAGTATGCTGTTTTTGGCGATCATGAGCGCGCTGCTTGGCTTCATTTTCGCCGCGCCGGGTGCGGTCCACCATCAGGGATATCTCACTGAAAAACAGCACGGCCACATCGCCATCGCCGGCCCGGTGACGAACCTGATTCTAGCGGCTGTCTTCGTCCCTGTCTATTTCGCAGGAGTCACAGTTGGCGTCGACCTGCTGGGCACGCTCGGCCGGTTCGGGATCATCATCAACCTCTTTTTGGCCGCATTCAATCTCGTGCCCTTCGGTCCACTCGATGGCAAAACCGTCATCGGTTGGAGCAAACCCGTCTGGCTCGGAACGTTCCTGCTGAGCGTGCTGTTGACCATTGGTTCGGTACTGACGCTCGGCCTTAGTTTCCGGATTTAACGACGGTGCCGAGACATTTGACGCCGGAGCGCGACTCGGTCCTATGGAGAGTATCAACCCCGCGACCGGCCAGCGGCTCGACAGCTACGAGACGCATGATGCCGATGATATCGACACCGCTCTCGGAGCTGCCCAGTCGGCGTTCGTCGACTGGCGCAGCCAATCGATGGCCCACCGACAGACCCTCTTAGAGAAGACTGCCCAGCTGCTTGAGGAGCGCGTCGACGAGTATGCCGAGTTGATGACCCACGAGATGGGCAAACCCATCGAACAGGCCCGAGCCGAGGTTCGCAAATGCGCGTGGGTCTGTGAGTATTACGCCGAAACAGCCGCCGAGCAGCTCCAAGACGAACTCATCGAGAGCGATTCGGATGCTCGCACGCTCGTCAGCTACGACCCACTCGGCCCGATCCTCGCGATCATGCCGTGGAACTTCCCCTTCTGGCAAGCGTTCCGATTTATTGCCCCTAACCTCGCAGCCGGGAACGTCGGCCTCCTGAAACACGCCTCGAACGTGCCCGGCTGTGCGCTGGCCATCGAAGAGGTCTTGCAGGACGCCGGGATGCCGGAGGGCGTCTTTCAAACGCTCCTGATCTCCTCGTCGGAGGTCGACGACATCATCTCTGACGACCGAGTAGCTGGCGTTACCCTCACCGGTAGCGAGGGGGCTGGCCGTGCAGTCGGGCAGCGGGCGGGCCAGCAGCTCAAACCCTCGGTGCTGGAACTCGGCGGGAGCGACCCCTTCGTCGTGCTCGATGACGCGCCAATCGAAGCCACTGCCAAACGCGGGGCGTTCGCCCGACTCCAGAACACGGGCCAGTCCTGTATCGCCGCCAAGCGATTTATCGTCCACGATGCCATCTACGACGATTTTGTGGAGGCCTTCGTCGACGAGGTCGAGGCGCTCACCGTCGGCGATCCAACCGACGAAGACACCGATATCGGCCCGATGGCGCGCCCGGATCTGCGAGACGATCTCGACGATCAGATCGACCGCACCCTCGAAGCAGGAGCCGAACTGCTCACGGGCGGCGAGGCGGTCGACGGCGAAGGCGCATACTATCAGCCAACGGTCCTCACCGAGGTGCCGCGGGATTCGGCGGCCGCAACCGAGGAAACGTTTGGCCCCGTTGCGAGCGTGATCCGTGTCAGCGATGAGACCGAAGCTATCGACGTCGCCAACGACACCGACTTCGGCCTCGGTGCAAGTGTCTGGACGAGCGACCTCGACCGCGGCGAGGTGTTTGCCCGCCAGTTCGAGGCCGGGCTCTGTTTCGTCAACGAACTCGTCAAATCCGATCCCCGCCTGCCGTTCGGCGGCGTCAAAAACTCCGGCTACGGCCGCGAACTCAGTCGACACGGGATTCGGGAGTTCGTCAACGCAAAGACGATCTGGGTCCAGCATGGCCTCGGCGAGGATGACACGAGCGACGATTCGTACGCCGGAGTCGAATAATGAGTGAATCGGACCAGACCGGTGCAGAGCTACTGGTCGACTGTCTGGAAGCCGAGGGCGTCGAGTACGTCTTCGGGATTCCGGGCGAGGAGTTGGAGGATATTCTGTTTGCGATCCGGGAGTCAGACATCGAGTTCATTCCGACGCGTCACGAACAGGGTGCGGCGTTCATGGCCGACGTGCATGGTCGACTCACTGGCGATGCGGGTGTCTGTTTGGGAACGCTCGGTCCGGGAGCAACGAACCTCCTGACCGGGGTGGCTGACGCCCACCTCGACAAGGCACCGCTGGTCGCACTCACCGGTCAGGGCGGGCTCGAACGGCTCCATCAGGAGAGCCATCAGGCGCTTGACATCCCGGATATCTTCGATTCGGTTGTCAAATGGAACACCCAGATCGACGACAGTCGAATCATTGCCGAATCGGTTCGGAAGGCGTTCAAACTGTCGACCTACGAGAAACCGGGGGCGACCCAGATCGAACTCCCCGAAGATATCATGGGCGAGACGGTGAGTGGTGAGCCGCTGCCCGTGCGGGACCGAGTTCGTCGACCGAATCCGGACCCGGTCTCGGTCGACCGCATCGCCGACCGGCTTGCGGAGGCCGAAACGCCACTCGTGCTTGCTGGCAACGGTGCGGTTCGGACCGATGCGGCCACACAGCTCCGAACACTCGTCGAACGAACCAACATTCCGGTCGTAGCGACCTATATGGGCAAAGGCGCAGTCTCGGACCGCAGCGAGCAGTCACTGTTCACGCTCGATTCGGGACCGAACAGTGAGGCGGCCGATGCCGTGTCGGACGCCGATGTCGTCTTGGCAGTCGGCTACGATATCGCCGAACACGACCCCGAAAAGTGGAACCCCGACCAAGACAAAACGATTCTCCATCTGGACCACGAGCCGGCCGAGGTGTATGCCCACTACAATCCGACTGTCGAACTCATCTCCGACATCGGTGTCGGACTCGAACACATCGACGCCGCGCTTGACACCCCCGCACACACGTGGTGTTCGGATGCTCACGAGACCATCCACGCCGATGCAGTGGCGCACCACGACAGCCAGCCGTTTACTGTCGCAGGGACCGTCTCACTACTCCGGTCGGCGATGGCTGACTCCGATGTACTGATATCCGACGTTGGTAGTCACAAACTAACTATTGCCCGGCAGTTCCCGACCTACGAGCCCAACACCTGTCTCATTTCCAACGGACTGGCGAGCATGGGAATCGCCCTGCCGGGTGGCGTGGCGGCCGATCTCGCAGTCGACGACAACGTCGTCGTCGCCAATGGCGACGGCGGCTTTCTGATGAACGCCGCCGAACTGGAGACCGCCACACGGCTCGACTGTGGGTTTACGGTGATCGTGTTCGTCGACGACGATTACGGACTCATATCGGCCAAACAGGCCGACCACCGCGGTGAGGCGTTCGGCACTGAACTCACGAACCCCGACTTCGTCGCGTTTGCCGAGAGCTTCGGCGTCGACGCCTACCGACCCGACGACTGGAACGACCTCGCAGGGCTCCTTGAAGCACAGGTTCCAAGCGACAGCCTCTCGCTGATCGAAGTTCCACTCGGCTAAGCTGGGATGGCTGGCTGTTTTCGTTGCTGTGGCACTCACCGAACCGTCGACGGCCGAATCACCGTGTTTTTGTGTTCACTCCACCCCCCTTGAGACATGACTGACGACGACGGACCAGCTGACGAGGAAGAACTCACCTATGCGGAGTCGGGCGTCGACATCGAGGCCAGCGAGGCCGCCACCGCCGCGCTCATCGGCGCGACCGGCGACAGCGAGGGAGATTTTGCCGGCTTGCTTGACATCGGCGACCGCTATCTCGCACTTGCTACCGATGGCGTCGGCACCAAACTCCTGGTCGCCGAGGCGCTCTCGGATTACTCGACGATTGGCATCGACTGCATCGCGATGAACGTCAACGATCTGGTCGCGGCGGGGGTTCGCCCAGTTGCGTTCGTCGACTATCTTGCGATTGACGAACCCGACGAGAACTTCGCCGAACAGGTGGGTCAAGGCCTTTCAGCAGGTGCCGAGGAGTCTGATATCGAACTCATCGGGGGTGAAACTGCCGTGATGCCCGAGGTAATCAAGGGACTGGATCTCGCTGGTGCCTGTGCCGGACTCGCGGCCAAAGACGCCCTGTTCGATGGGGATGCCGAACCGGGCGATACCCTCGTGGGCTGGGAGTCGTCGGGCATTCACTCGAACGGACTCACACTGGCCCGAACTGCCGCGACAAAGAACTACTCGTACACCGACTCGTTCCCCCACGAGGGGTACGAGACGATTGGCGAAGCATTGCTGGAGCCGACCCGAATCTACACCCACCTGCTTGATCCGATGCGCGAGGCCGGTGTGCGCGGTGCGGCTCACATCACCGGCGGCGGTTGGACGAAC
>Ga0075134_100421_pt1 | contig 16156 bp, 13 predicted proteins | sample AntRauMetaRauer3_FD_69803 | JGI IMG/M metagenome (GOLD analysis project Ga0075134, IMG submission 69803) | Saline lake microbial communities from Rauer Lake, Antarctica, in enrichment culture - Antartic Rauer Lake 3 Metagenome Rauer3 | ecosystem: Environmental > Aquatic > Non-marine Saline and...
GGTCGCCATTACATTGAAGAACTCGTCGATAGAAGTCTCCTCTTGCAGGATGCTGGCGCTCGTAGACACAGTTCCAACATCCTGCGTCTTCGTGTGTGACGCTTTCTATGACACCCTCCCCGCTGTACCAGATGTAGGTCGCGATCGTAACCGCTGCGAACGAACAGGAAATAACGACAGTCAGTTCGGGCGAGAGCTTACGCGATGCGACCTGCGCAAGCACTGCCCAGATCCCGTAGGCGACTGTCGACAACAGGGCCAACAGTAGCACTGAGGTTTTTGTCATGAGGCACAGCCTCCTGTTTCCAATAGATTCAGGTGTCCACTGTTAGCTATCCAACTCTCCACCAACGTCTGTGAGTTTCGTTCGGCCACGGTCTCTCTTGATGTCGATTACTCGGAGTTTGCTGTGTAGGTTTTTCGGCCCATTTTCTAGCTGTCATCCAGGACCTTGGCGCCACGGTGTGCGAAGACGTTGTACATCTCGTTGATGTCACCGTCCTGAATAAGGATGATGTCCTTCCCACCGATTTCTCGCGTGACGTAGTCTCTGGACTCCTCAAATATCGTCACGTTCCCAGCATAGATCCAATAGCTCGAGAAGATATCGGGTTGGTGAAGTAATCTGCTGGCAATGCATTCGCCTCCGCGGTCACATCGTCACTTGAAGACTGGGCACTACCGGACTCTGTGGTCCACTGTCTCATACGAACAGTGATTCTGCACAAGTCTTCAAAAAAGTTTGGGTGGTCTGATAGGCGGTGTTTCGCACCGCTCTCCCCGGAAAACGAGCACCCGAAAGAACGCTGTTCTTTCGACGAGGATGACAGTGTCCGCAGGGCGTGGGTCAGAGAACACCGCCTGCGAGAACTGCCCGGCACGGTCAGCGGACGGTTAGCACACTCACCAAACCCTCGAGCGTAAGCGGCCCGACCAACACGAAGTTGTTGAGCAGTCCGTCTGGTGAAACACCGTTAGTCGTCTTGTGTCACACTCACTAGTTGCTGTTGACGATGGCGACGAGCAAGAGGTCGACACCGTCGCCCTTGTTCGACGAGAGTGGTTCGCCTCTACACTCCATAGGGCCCTCACTCCGTCCCAAGTAGATTCTCGGCAATCGGGGTTACGTCGTCGAGTGTGTCAGTCAGTTTAAGCCGGAGGAGGGTTTCATGGGCGGGTCGACCATCTTGACCCCATCCTCGCTGCCGATAGTAGGCGTCGAGCATCGCCTGGAACTGCACGTCGTCGACCGCCTCCCCGGCGTTAGGACCTCCATCAAGTGGTTCACGCAGCGCCGGCGGAAGTTCGTCGTCGACCCGTGAAACGCCCTCTCTAGCGTTGAACATCCGTGTCAACGTCCAGACGCGTTCACCGACCGTCGCGAGGCTTCCCTCGACCGCTAGCCCGACTGCGTCTAGCCACTCTGAGCCAAGATCATCGAACACGTCGCCGATGAAGTCATCGACTATCAGACACCAGAGCACCGACCGCTGGTCCTGTTCGCGGATGACGGCGGCAGCGGCGTGGTCCGGGCTCCACTCGTCCTCAAATACCTCCCGTTCGACCATCCGTGCACGGCGGTGGCATGCCCAACGGTCACTTGTCGCGTACGCGAGCGCCATGCTCGTTGCCCCGCGCGGGTCGTAGGCAGGTAGATCCATTGCCTTCACCGTCGGAACGAGACCGGCACCGCCGAATCGCTCGGCAGCCGCGTCGACACCACCTGCGAGCGCATCACCGAGGACCGTTTCTCGTGTCGCAATCTCCCGTAGCAGTGTTCTGGCGGCATCTGGATCACCGAACTCGAGCGAGCGGTCATGTAGGCCAGCGTCTCCGGCCTTAATCGCCCAGGCGACGGCATTCCCGGCGCTGATAAGGTCGATACCGAGTCGATTACACGTCTCTCCTAGTGCTGCGACGGCATCGAACTCCTCGATGCCGAGACCGGCACCGAGCGACATCGCAGTTGCCCCCCGCGGGACGCTCTCACCGTCTTCGGTCTCGACGCGGTATCCGCCGGGATTGTCTTTGTCGTCGTACTCACGACCGACAGCGAGGGCTTGCACCGCTGTAATACCGATATCGTCTGCCCCCTCGAACTCGCTGGCGTTCCAGCCTCGGGTCGACAGGACACCGACCTGGTCGGCGAAATCGACTGTTTCGAGCGTCCCACTGGCCTGTAACCATTGGCCGGTGTCGCTCTCGCGGTACCGTTCGGCGTACGCCTCCCGCAGGTCTTCGAGGCCTGCCGGTGGGTCGCCACGTGCGACAACTGCCTTGAGCCGTTTGGAACCCATCACCGCGCCTGCACCGCCTCTTCCGGCGTGATGTTCTCCTTCGTCAGACGCGATAGTCGCGTAGGCGACCTGTTGCTCACCGGCCGGGCCGATACATGCCACCGCTGCATCGGTAGCCTTCGCCGCCTCGACAGCGTCCTCGCCCCACGTCTCCGCGGCTTCGACCGTCGCATCGCCGTCCTCAACGACGAGTCTGACCGGTCTTTCGGCGACACCGGTGACAAGCACGCCGATGTGGTCCGCAAGTGCGCCGGCGAGAGCGTCCGAGAACTCACCACCTGCATACGAGTCCAAAAACTTCCCGGTCAAGGGTGATTTCGTCACTGCGGCGTAGCGTGACTCCCCCGGCAGCAGGCCCGAAACCGGACCGTGCATAAAGAGGAGAGCGTTGTCTGGTCCCAGCGGGTCGACTCCAGGGGCCAGTTCGTCGTAGAGATATCTGGCACCGAGCCCTTTCCCACCGACGTAGCGGCGCTGCCACGTTGTCGGGACAGAAACGCTCTCGACCAACTCCGACGTAAGGTCGACCCGAAGCATCCGATCAGGGAGAGACAGTGGCATTGCCACAAACTGGACATGCTGCAAGCAAAAGCGTTGTCCTGGAATGATTCGGAGTCACCAGGACTATTCACTGCGAGCCTCATAGTATCCGTATGACTGCAGGGGGTCGTCATCGCTGGTGGTCGTTTGACGCGGTTCGGGGCACACGACAAGACAGTCGCGCCCCTCGCCGGGACACCAATGATTCGAGTCGTCGGCCGCATCGCCGACTGTGTCGACGAACTCATCGTCAATTCCCGCACGGAACAGGTCGACGCCATATCATCGGCGCTAGAGGGAGGGTCCACCATCGACGTTCGCCCGCGACGAGACCCCAATAAGGGGGTACTCCCGACTTCTGAACCCGATCTCGATTTGTGTGGTCGACCGATATACGATCGGAGGTCATCGACAATCTCGCGCGTTCTGATACCTGAGTAGACTTGGGCGTGGGTAAACAAACGTCGGTCGATGGGCATCTCATTCCAGTATCGCGATGGCGTCCCGATCAACTCTCCTTTCCGGCGATGGAGAGAAATGCACTACTGGTGTCCAAGTTCGGTATCTCGGCGTTCGAAACACAAATTATCTACACTCCTACACTATGTGGCCCCTTCTCTGTAAAGTCATATCATATTGACATCTATTTTCAAACTGCTGTTATTCAGTAAAATTCGATCATATCGAACATTGACTGAAAAATTATTCTGGACTAAAATCATCGGTCACGCACACAACGCGCGGATCGATGGAGATCTCTACGGTCAGGGAACCTGTCTGAAACCGTCTTCTCGGTGATCGAACTCACGCTCGGCGACGCCGTGGGTGCGCGAAGCTGGTATCGTGAGTTCCGTGAACTCATCCTGATGTGTGCTGTCCACAACATCCAGCGCGCCGTCACGCAGTAAAATCCAGTGCCCTATGGCGATTCACCACAGCCATCTGTTCGGATGTTGGTACAGCGTCGGGGGACATAAATTCACTGTGCATTACTGGACTAACGCACAGTGAATGTGGGATCGGTTAATTCGACCGATTTCGATGGTCTCGAGGACTCGAACGCATGATACGAAGTTCTGTAAATCACACAGTGCTATAATAAACCCTCGGGCGGGGAAGTGAGACTACAGTGAGCTTAACGTCTCTGTAATGTGTGATTTTGCTCGAACTGAATCTCTGCGCTAGATTCGTTGAGGCGGTGAATTCGGTATGGACACCTAGGATTCTATCGCCTTATTCCGTCAGACTCTACTCTGAACAGCGCCTCCGAAAACGCCCCGAAAGTAGACTTCAGTCGCATCCGAACGCTTGCGATTTTGTACTCGGGGATCCCACTAATCGGATCGAACGTACCTGGGTAAGTTCGTTGACAGCACCGGTAGCGAAGTGCATTGACATGAACACGACGCCACGGTCGGCACAATCGGTGACGTGGGCGCGAACGGTCGTCGAGCCGCGGCGCGAGGTGACCCCAACATACTCGCCGTGCTCGATCCGAGTTGGTCCGCGGTCTCGAGGTAAACCTCGACGAAACTCTCGCCGATGTGGTTCATAGTCCCCGCAACGCGTAAGCGTACCCGTATGGAAGTGATATAGCACCCGCCCCGTCGTCAGGATAAGTGGATACTCCCCGTCGAGTAGCTCGCCGGTCTCCTCGAGATCCGCCGGGACGAACCGGACTTTTTCGTCCGGGAAGTTGAACCCGTCCTTGGAGAGATACGGTGTGCCGGAATAGTCCTCGTCGGGACACGGCCTCCTTGAGGCGACCGTGGGAAATACCGCCATATATCGGTATGACAGTGCTGATCTCGTCCATAACCTCGGCAGGAACGTCATACGACCAGCCGTATCCGAACTAGTTCGCGAGTTCTTGAAGGATCTTCCAGTCGTGGCGGGCTTCGACCGGCGGTGACATTGCTTTTCCGACAAGCTGGACGCACCGTTCGGTGTTAGTAAAGGAGCTTCTTTTTTGCGAAACTGGCTGCCGGAAAGGCGACGTCGGCGTACTCCGCGGTTTTAGTGAGGAAGATGTCCTGGACGACGAGGAAGTCGAGTTCCTCGAGGGCCGTCAATAAGCCATCGACGACCCGTTCGAGGTCCTTCTCCCTGGTCGCTTCACGGAGTCGCCCACCCTCGCGGATTAGCGGCGTCTCGAGGCAGTCGTCACTGTTGACGAAATCTTACTCGAACGTTCCCTTTCACGCACGTCGAGAACCCGTCATTCGCGGGTGCACCATCCGAATCAGTCGGTCTGACGCCCAGCACTTCGTCGTCTTTCGAGTAGACGCTGAATCGACAGCCGACGCTACAGTATCCGTAGGTGGTCTCTGTGACCTCGAGTGACTGTAGCCGGTGGTCTGCAACGAACTCGGCGATATCGAACATCTGACCCCCGGAGAGGACGGTTTCGGCAAGGTTCTCGGCGGCGAACGGCTTCGTCAACCGAATGAGAATCCATGGAAATCGACCGCTGTGTATCGGTTTCTGCCCGTCGGTAGATCAGTCAAGGATTCGAAATCGAGCTCTGTTTAACGATCTGACGAGGCAAAATATTAATACTGGCCGTTGCTTGTCCTGAAGTGTGTCCAACAATCAACCTGTCTTCGATTATGCAGCTTCGGCCCCATGGGCGCAAGTTATCAGGGCCTACGGGGGAAGCGACGAGCTGAATTATGCGATTGAAGAGATGGTCGCCGACGGGAAGCGCAGAGATGAGTGCTGGGAAGCAATATGGGATCGCGAGGTGAGACGGTTCGAGCGTGATTCGGAGTTCCGGGATACCGTGAAAGATATCTACGAGACCGCGGGTGTGAATCTGCTTAGCGTCACTCCGTGGGTCCACGATTCGTCTCTTTCCGAACGGGTCGGTCAACGACGTGACCTCTCCCGCTGGCAGGCACGGTTCGAGGCGGCAGATTGGCTACAGAAGGTGACGTCTCCCCGCGAGGCACGACGCGTGCCGGAAGACGGCGACATCGGGATCGTTCTGAACACGCAAAACGTCGGCGCGGCTATCGACGGTTCCGTCAACGAGGTTGACGTGTTGTACAACGAGGGCGTCCGGATCTTCCAGCTGACGTACAACCGTCAGAACCTGCTCGCGACCGGCTGTAACGACCCATCCGACGGAGGGCTCTCGACGTTCGGTAGAGACGTCGTTGATCGAATCAATCAGTTGGGTGGAATCGTGGATCTCTCTCACTGCGGAAAACGGACGACACTTGATACGATCGAGTTCTCCGAAGACCCGGTCGCGGTCACACACGCCGGCTGTCAGACCGTGTTCGATCACTATCGAGGGAAATCCGACGAAGAGATCGAAGCGCTGGCGGCGGTAGATGGCTACATGGGTATCGTCGGTCTGCCGTGGTTCATCGCTCCAGCCGGCGAGCGGCCCGACTTGGACGTCTTTGTCGATCACATGGTACACGCGGCTTCGATCCTCGGCGTCGATAACGTCGGCATCGGAACCGATTTTTTCCCGGCGGACAGCCTGTTCCCGGACGTGTTACTGGAGTACTACAAGCAACACATCATCGAACTCGGGTTCGATCGGGAAAAAGTCGAACGTCGGACGATTGCGGCCGGTATCGATGACTTCGAGACCTACGAGGACTGGCCTGTCGTTCGGCGCGCACTCGAGGAACGGTTCACGACGTCGGAAGTCGAAGGCATCCTGGGTGAGAACTTCGTCGATTTCTGGGAGCGCGTCACGGACCATCGGTAGACCGACTATCGTAGCGGTCCGGATTCGTACTATCGTGAAAGAGCATTCGCTAACCCGACACCTTGATTATGCAAATACCGAATTGAGGTCTCCGAAATAAAATCACGTCCTTTATCGGGAACTCCCAACAGAGTGATACCGTTCTGGGATTGAATTACGTGCGTATGTCTGTAAAATCTGCCAAAACCATGCCCGACGGTTCAACACATTTCTAGAGTCGGGTTACATATACTGGCCTGTAAATGATTACCATAAACGTGCCCGACGATACCATGGCCCTATAAAAACATAATACAAATTATGGTTATGTAAATACCGAACTAATATCCATTGATCTAGTTTCTGGAGTAGCTGTAATCCAAGTGCTTTTATTATGTTAGTGTGATTCTATCGAATATGGGAATGGGCTCTGATCCGGAACGGTCCGTGAAAACGGCCGACAACGTGTTCGAACTGATCGATGTCATGCGACGGCTCGACGGAGGAACAGTGTCTGCAATAACCGACGAGGTCGATCTGGCGCGGAGCACCGTGCACGCGTATCTCTCGACGATGGCAAAACACGGATATGTGGACAAGAAGGGGGACTCCTACGAACCGAGTTTGAAGTTCCTCGAGATTGGGATAGAGGCACAACTACGGGAGCCCCTAACCCAGGCATCGAAGTCGGTTGTCGAGGAGATTGCGGCAGAGACGGGGGAGGTCGCGTGGATCATGGTCGAGGAACATGGGCAGGCCGTCTACCTGCTGAACAGTGAAGGAGAAAATGCGGTGCAAAGCCGCGGAAGCGTGGGAAAACGAACGACGATGCACGATATCGCCGCGGGCAAAGCGATTCTCGCACACCTCCCAGAGGAGCGGGTCGAACGTATTATCGACAGCTACGGGTTGCCAGAGCGCACGGAGAACACGATCACCGACCGCGAGGAACTATTCGAGGAACTCGCGCTTATCAGGGAACAGGGTTATGCCGTCAACGATGGCGAAACGATCGAGAACCTTCGAGCGGTTGCCAGTCCGATCATGCACGGAGGTAGCGTGTGCGGTGCCGTTGGGATCGCGGGCCCGCGAAACAGGATGACAGACGACGTCCTATACGACGTCTATCCGAGCCTCCTTCTCGAGGCGTCCGATACGATCGGGCTCGAGATGACGTATTCCTGAACGGATGCACCGTCGGCCGATCGAAGTGGACCGACGTCTGCTGCTAATCTGTTTTTATTGTCCGACCAGAGCGATCGTTCGATCCACCTGCTGGAAAAAGAGACGATAGCGAGCGGTTCCACCGGCGACTCCTCGATGATCAGGCGACTCCTCGATGATCAGGCGACTCCTCGATGATCATCTGCCATCCGATCAGACGGGGCGGTACGCCACAACGCCGATTGGTGACCGACGGGCCACGGTACCGTCGAAACCGTTGGTGTGAACCGCCGCATAACGTATAATAACACTTTTTTAGGAGAAATGACTCCGTGCCGCTGTGGAGCACATAGATACAGATGCGGCTCCGTCATTTGACGGACTTCCGATCGGACAGGCTACGAAACACGGCGAATCGATCTACCTCGCACAGTCGCCGCGGGACCCGGAAACTGGAGAAGTGGTCAGTCATGACTCCGGCGAGCAGACCGAACAGGTCTTCGAAAACATCGAGGCCATCCTTTCGGCCGCGAATTCGAGCTGCGAAGATATCGTGAAAGCGACCGTCTACGTCACTGATATCGACGACTTGGGCGCCGTCAACGAGGTATACCAAGAGTACGTCGGCGAACCGTTCCCGGCACGCTGTGCCGTCCAGGTTGACGACCTGGCGGGGGACATCAAGGTCGAAATCGACATCGTCGCGGCGGCCTGAGTCAGCCGTCGGTCGGCGATTCCTGAACGCTGTCGGTCACTTCTTGTAACCGCTGATTCCGCCCGGCAGTCATACCACCGTCTGCGACGATAGCGTCGCCGTTGACGTACGATGCCTCGTCTGAGGCGAGAAGGGAGAGTTTGAGATACACACTCTCTCCCCATGCGGTCTACTACGATGACCTCGTCAGTGGAGAGCCCCGGTTTCTCAGCTTAACCGAACACACGTGAATAAAATATATATAGCTGGAGTGTAACCCATGAAGTATAATCCAGTATGTCATTCGAAGGCAAGGGAGCGATAAGACGGTTCGTTGATGAGATTGACCCGATTCCGTTCATCGTCGGAGCAGGAGTGACGCTAGTGTTTATCGTCATGGCGGCAGTCCGGACGGAATGGGTCCAAGAACAGATTAACTCGGCCTTCGTCATCTTCGGCGAGGGGCTCGCCTGGCTGTACCTCTACTCGGTGTTCATCATCGTCCTCATCGGGCTCTGGCTGATGTTCAGCAAGTATGGGAGCATCAAACTTGGCGACGGCGACCCGGAGTACAGTTACTTCTCGTACTTCGCGATGTTCTGGTCAGCCGGACTCTCGGCTGGAATCGTCTTTTTCGGCCCAGTAGAGTCATTGCTCCACTACTCGAACCCGCCCGCGCTCTTTAGCGGTATCCAGGGAGGGACCCAGGAAGCCATCGTGCCGGCGATCGCGTACTCGATCTTCCATTACGGGATCAGCGCGTGGGCGGGCTATCTCGCGATCGGGATTCCCGTCGCGTACTACTGTTACAGGGAGGGCGCACCGTTCCGGACGTCGACGATACTGTATCCGGTCTTCGGCGAGGACGGACTCGACGGTGTCGTCGGGAAGACGATCGACACGCTGGCCGTGATCGCTACCCTCGGTGGCATCGCGACCGGACTAGGGTTTATCGCGACGCAGCTGTTGACCGGGGTCGAGTTCCAGACCGGGATTGGCTTCGGCGATGCTGAGACAGTGCTGACGATCTCCGGGATTACTGTGATCTTCGTCACCTCGCTGCTACTCGGGGTCGACCGAGGCATTCGGCGGCTGTCGGATTTCAACCTCGGCATGATGGGACTGCTCCTCGGAGTCGCGCTGGTCCTGGGTCCGACCCTCGCGGTCCTGAACACCGGAGCGATGTCCGTCGGGACGTACGCGAACAACTTCTTCTCGATGAGCCTCTACTCCGGGGCCGGGACCGAAGACGGTGCAGCCTGGACGTCGTTCTGGACGGTGTTTTACTGGTCGTGGTGGCTCGCCTGGGCACCGTTTGTCGGACTGTTCCTGGCACGGATCTCCAAAGGACGGACGATCAGGGAGGTGGTCTTCACCGCGTTCATCGCCATGACGACCGTCTCGATCGTCTGGTTCTCCGTCGTCGGCGGCGCGTCGGTCTGGCTTCAGCATCTTGGTATTGTCGACATTCTGGGTCCAGTCGGCGAATTCGGTGACGGCGTCTCCGGCTACGTGCTCTTTGGCTCGTTGCCGCTCGGCGAAGTGTGGATAGTGATCTTCTTTGCCCTTGTCGTGACGTTTTTTGCGACGTCGGCGGACTCGTCGACGCTTGCGGTTGCAATGCTCACGACTGGCGGAAAGGCCAACCCATCCCGGATCAATCGACTGTTTTGGGGTGTGCTTCAGGGAATTATCGCATCGATACTGGTCGTCCTCGGTGGCGCTGAAGCGCTCCGGTCGTCGGTCATCGTTACTGGTGCACCGTTCGCCGTGGTCTGTCTCCTCGCCATTCTCATATTCGCTCGACACCTCGGGAAGGAACACGGTAGCCATCTGTTCCAAGACGGCGCCACGTGGTTTCGCCATCCTGAACAACAGGAGACGGACGAGATCGTGACCACAAAAAACGCGACCGACGACGACTGACGCCTGTCTCGTTTAAGGACACTGCTCGCGACCGTCCCCGATCGTTCGCGAACCGGACGGAATCGATTTTCCAGGTAGCATCGGTAGACGAAAGATATTAATCCAGAAAACGTCAACATATATCGTGGTAGATTCTATGCAACGGAAACATTCGTGTACACCGGATTCGTTACGGGATCCTGCGGATTTGATGTGTCCCGAGCGACTGGGCGCGCTCAAACAGACACGGCTGAGTTTTGCACGTTTGTTGATCGATCGAATGGTAGACGAGGGGTGGAACGTCCGTCTAGAGCGTGTAGACATCGATGAAGAAGGAGTCGGCCGCTTCGTGTACGCTATCGAGACACCGTCACGACGGTTCTCCTTTGGCGTCTTTTCGAGAACCTCGAGCGACAACGAGAATACCGATCGGATCATCGCCCAGGAGTGGGACATGTGGGCGTTCCTCTGTGAAGGGGAGGTGAGCCCGGAGTTCATGGAAGCTCAGTACGAGGAACTCCCGAAGGTGATCGAGGGCCGTGCCGGTCCCGAGGTTCTGATCTGGGTGCGAGCGAACCGTAGTTCGCGCTTCTTCGACCACGTCGTCGATTCGCTCGCCGCTGGTCACCAGCCTGACATCGATTTTCTGTCTGAGGGTGGGTACCTGATGCGGTCGTCCGGCTACTACGGGAACGGTCACAACGCTACCAAGATGTTCTCGGCGATGGACGACGACCACCCACTGAAAGCGCCGTATTTGCCACAGATGCTTGCCGTCTACATGCTGCGGGTCTTCGGATACGACCTGGCCGAAGAGATAGCGGCCGCCCGGAGTTCCGAGGCCGTCTCCCTGGACGATGATATCAAACGCTATCTCGGGACAGGCAACTCCTCTGGGGTCGGCTGTATCATGTACGTGGTGAACCACCCGCGGCAGATCAACGCGTGGCTTCGAGCCAGAGAGGTCGCCCTGGCTCGGGCGAAGGGGAACGAAGCCACCAACGCCGACCTCGAGCGGTTCACCGAGGTCCTCGCGAGGGCAAAGCAGTGGTTCTCCGAGGACAACAGCGATACGAACGAGTACTTTATGTCGAAAGACAGGATCGCCGAGGGTCTGGATCGGATCGAACGAACGGTCGAGACGCTCGATAGTGACGGAACGACCCTGTGGAAGCGGCTGTGTACCTGGGCCGAACGCGAGCTGGAAGCAGAAACACAGGAAGTGCTCCATTCGTTGTTGCTTGACGTATACCCAGAGGCATCTCGCGGCCTCGAATCGGCGTTGATCACCTCCGAGAAGACGGACCTCGTTCCCGAGATGCGGATCTCCACCCTCCAGTCGTACATCGACTCGAGCTACCAGTGGGCGCTCGACATCAACCTCGGCGAGCCAGGCGCTCAGCGGCGCTTCTGGTACCGATCGGTGGACAACGAGGAGCCACGGATCGGGATCCGGGGCGAACATGATGCCGAGGAGTATGAACTCCCCGTTGACATCGCCCGCCAGGTCCAGGGACTCAAGCGTGACCTCCAGGAGTGGTCGACGACGGACACCGTCGCGGAGTTCCTGTTCTCCCATCCGGAACATCGATCGACCGTCGAGCGGATACAGAGCTTGCACGGCCTTCCCTACGCGGAGGTCCGGGGCAATCCGCTAGATGAGGATTTCGTTCCGTTGTATTTCATCTCCCTTCTCAAATCGTTCTGGGGCATTTCGAAGACCCATCCCAAGTCCATGGGCTGGGTACGGGGCACGTTCTTCCAGGGGGCCCCGCTGGCCTCGGAGCTAGACGGCGAGGAGGCGCCGTACTGGACGTATCCATCACAGCCCGAACGAGCTGACCAATGGAGGGAAGACGAATGATCCTGAGTGTCAGGGAAGTCCACCGGCTTTCCCAACGGTGTTTCTGGGCTGCGGGCTGCTCCGAAGCGAACGCCAAGGCGAACGCGAAGTCAATCTGGTGGACTGAATCGTACAAGGGATCGGGTTTCACGACTCTTCACACGCTCTTAGACGAGCTAGAGGAGCTCGATCCGAGGGCGATGAGCATGCGGGATCGCGACTCGATGACTTCCCTCATCGACAGTAAGAGTCAGCCGGTCGTGGTCTCGAGCACCCCGGCGCTTGATCTGAGTTGTGCACAGGCCAACGAACACGGCATCGGGGTCACGCATGCGACGACGAAGGAAGACGACGACAGTCTCCCCACACTCGGTCACGTCGCCTCCCACGCGGCGGAGCGAGGATATGTCTCTGCGGTGCTGTACGCCGACGGCAGCGGAAATGCTATGACTGTGCTAGGCACACCCATGCAACCACTTCCGCTGATCGCCGAGACGGAGCTAGAGTCCCCGCCAGTGAGCTATGAACGCCTCTTGGATGTGATCGACACCGGAGTCCATGGACGCCGACAGACTCCGCTCACGCAGGCGATGTTCGTGAACCCTGCCGAGGATGAGCGCCACTCCACCGCCGACGCACGGTTGCTTGATCGACTCATCCGGCAGGCGACGGAACCCACAGGGGATGGGCGGGTTGACCAGCCGGGCCTCTTCGTGGTCTGTATCGATCCGTCACATCCGGCTCAGTCCGGCGAGGTCGGGAACGTCGTAGAGGGGTTCGTCCGTGACCGAGAAGCAGCGTTTACCGAAGTGTTCGATCCGGACACGATCACGGACCGGATCGATACGTTGCTGCACAACGGCGTCGAAGTCGAGCGAGAGGTCTGGCGTGACATCTTCGAGTTCAGCAACGGCATCCTTGCACCCCCGTTCGAGGGGTCTGAGGAGGGCGCAGGATTCGGCCTGAACGAGCTCGATAAGTAAGCAAAGGGTGGTTCAAGCATCGTTCGTCTTTCCCTCACTCGCGTCCTTCACGTCACGGTTGACATTCTTTCCCGACCGACGGGTTTAAGATATGATCGATGTTATCCGTTCATGATGCCGGCATAGACCGTAGACTTGCCGCCGTACAGTCCGAGTGAGTTCACTCTGGGAGACAACCCATCCGGTCCTCACCCACACGCGGTCGAACCCGGTCACACGCGAACCAGGCTATCAATATCCATGAGCAACACTACGTATCAGTACATCGACGGTAGTTGGATCGAGGGAGAAAGCAACGACGAAATGACGGTCCGAAATCCTGCGGCTCCGGATGAGCCAATCGTCTCGTTCCCCGGTGCGGACCAAGACCAGGCGAGAGCCGCAGTCAACGCGGCCGAAGCGGCCAGCAACCAATGGGAAGCGACGGCACCTGCCGACCGGGAGGAGATCCTGTACGACGTTGCGGATCGGATCGAAGCACAACTTGACTCGCTCGCCGAGACGCTCACTCGGGAGGAAGGAAAGCCAATCTCTTCCAGTCGCGGGGAGGTGTCACGGGCCGCGGAGATCTTCCGGTTCTTCGCAAACGACGCTCGCAATGCGACCGGTGATACCGTGCCCTCTAACGATCCGAATACGTTCACGTATACGATCCGGGAGCCACTTGGGGTTGTGACGCTCATTTCCCCGTGGAACTTCCCCATTGCGACGCCGAGTTGGAAACTGGCGACGGCGCTCGCGACAGGCAACACTGTCGTCCTCAAACCCTCGTCCGAAACGCCGATGATCGCGAAGCGGCTGGTCGAACTCATGGAGGATGCCGGCATTCCGGATGGTGTCGTCAACCTCGTCGTCGGCTCCGGGTCGACCGTTGGTGATCAACTCACGACCCACGAAGCCGTCGACGGCGTCTCCTTTACTGGTTCAACTGGTACCGGACGGCACATCCAGAAGACAGTGGCGGATCGTGGCATCCCAATTCAGACCGAAATGGGCGGCAAGAACCCCCTGGTGGTGCTCCCGGATGCAGATCTCGAGGCCGCGGCCGAGGCCGCCATCGGCGGCTCCTGTGGTGGAACTGGGCAGGCCTGTACTGCGACCAGTCGACTCATCGTTCACGAGGACGTCGCCGCCGAACTGACCGACGCCGTCGTCGAACGCGCGAACGCGCTCTCGATCGGCCCGGGGATGAACGATCCGGATATGGGCCCGGCCGTCTCGGCAGCGGAGAACGAAACTAACCTCGAATACATCGAGATCGCGAAAGAGGAGGGCGCGGCGCTGGTCACAGGCGGCGGTCGGCCGGAAGACATGGAGACGGGCTACTTTATCGAGCCGACTGTGTTTACCGACGTCGAGTCCGACATGCGCATCGCACAGGAGGAGGTCTTCGGCCCGGTGCTCGGCATCATTGAGGTCGCCGATTTCGACGAGGCCGTCGAAGTCGCCAATGACGTCACGTACGGGCTGTCTGCCAGCATCTTCACTAGCGATATGACGTCGTCGCGTGCATTCACTCGACAGGTCGAAGCCGGTGTCGTCAAGGTAAACGGGACTACTACTGGATCGCAGATCCAGATGCCCTTCGGCGGAATGAAAGCATCGTCGTCGGAAACGCACAAGGAAATGGGACAACGAGCCCACGAGTTTTACACGCACGAGAAAGTCGTCTACAGGTCGGATCCGTAACGCGGGCGACACTGGCCGGTGCGGTCGTCGATTGACCGCTGAGTCGAAAACGTTATTCAATACCACATTACACATATTGTACTGACGACCAATGCCTACGAAGTTGTTTTCAGAAAGTGATATCGAACGACACCTGGACTTCGATAACGCACTCGAGTTAGTGGAACGGACGTACCGCGAGCTCGCCCAGGGCAGAGTAGTGAACCCGCCGAAACTGGGAATGCACATTGGCGACGATGGCGAGTGGCCGGATCGGAATGCCTTCGCGATCGACATGCCTGCGTACGTGGACTGGTTGGACGTTGCAGGTGTGAAGTGGGCCGTCGCGAACTGGAATCTCGAAACGGGGACGCCGATCAGTTCGTTGATTCTTCTCTTCGATCTGGAACAGGGGCGGTTCAAATCCGTGATGGAGGGAATGTATATAACGGGTGTACGGACGGCAATCCAGTCGGTTATCGGATTACAACATCTCCTACCGGTTCGGCCTACGGAGATTGGTATTATCGGTGCGGGATATCAGGCACGATTCCAGATTCAGGTGATCGACGAACTCCTAGACGTAGATACGTTCTATTTGTACGATATCGATGACGATGCCTCCCGGTCGCTCGCTACAAGCTTGAATCCGCGGATTGGCGCCGAGATCGTCGTGTGTGACGCTCCGGAAGTGACGACCCAAGGTGATGCTATATTGACCGTCACGAACTCGAAAACTCCCGTTTTGAGTGACGACTCACTCGACGGTTCGGAAGTGATTATCGCATTGGGCACGTATCAAGAACTCTCCGATCGCACGATCCTTGAGGCCGATCACATTGTCGTGGACCACGTCGAGCAGTGCTTCCAGCGGGGCGCGCTGTCGGATCTGGTCGACCGGAACGAACTGACACGGTCCGACGTAGACGCGACGATCGGAGAAGTGATTAACGGTGGATATGATGGGCGGATACGGCGGGACGACCGCGTCGTCTTCACACCGATCGGTCTGGGGTCGATCGACATTGCCATTGCGGAACACGTGTTTCTGAACGGAACCGAAGACGGCATCGGCGGAGAGTTCGCCTTTGTCTAATATAAAGATGGAGATTTTGAAAACTAGTTAATAGTTTTATATAGATGTCTGCAAACTAGTTTGTAGTCAGTGAGCATCATCATTTATACTTTGAAGTATATTTCTGGAGCCATGCTGGTTATCGTGTTGCCTGTCTGAATTCAAGATCTTGGTCGTGTTGCAAAGCGGTCTAGACTTTGCCGCTGGTACTCTCAATTGAGAGGTCACAGTTGATTGCTGTTTTGGTCGAACGTTGGAGCAGTTCGTCGAGGAACGCTTGG
>Ga0075134_100423_pt1 | contig 16142 bp, 18 predicted proteins | sample AntRauMetaRauer3_FD_69803 | JGI IMG/M metagenome (GOLD analysis project Ga0075134, IMG submission 69803) | Saline lake microbial communities from Rauer Lake, Antarctica, in enrichment culture - Antartic Rauer Lake 3 Metagenome Rauer3 | ecosystem: Environmental > Aquatic > Non-marine Saline and...
CGAACGACTTAATGATTGCGTTGGAAACCCCGTCTATGCCATCGTCGGCGGTTGAATACTGTTGGTCGGCTTCATCCCCGCCCTGAAGGGCGAGGCTTTCGCCTCGAACTTTCCGTAACCGTCGAGGCCGCGGACGGTCGCGATGGTCTTCGCTTCCGCGCCACCCTTCAGTAGGCGCGTAATCAGGTGGAAGACGCGCGGCCGTTCACCGGTCATCGACTGTCACACGCTCGGTGACGCGTCTCGGTGACTTAAGGCTCATTCTCCACGGCCAGACCGGACATACCACGCGGGTAACGACATCCTAAAACCACTGTGACGTATCTGGCAGCCTACATGGATACCGATGAGACGCGTGTTGGCGTCGTCGGCCTTGGGTACGTCGGCCTGCCGTTGGCTCTCGCGATGCACGACGCGGGCTACGACGTCGTCGGCGTCGACGTCGACGCCGAGAAGGTCGAACGCCTCCGTGGTGGCGAATCCACGGTCAACGACGTCACCGACGAGGAAGTCACGGCAGCCGTCCGGGAGGGGCTCACGTTTACGACCGACTACAACGAACTCGAGAACGCGGATGGCGTCTCAATCTGCGTGCCGACGCCACTCCGGAAGACCGACACGCCCGACCTCTCGTACGTCCTTGACGCTGCCGAACGTCTCGCCCCGGTTGTCAACGATGGCTGTACGGTCGTCCTCGAGAGCACCGTCTATCCCGGTGCCACTGAGGATGCTCTCGCTGATATTCTCGCTGAGAACGGTAAGCGCGTTGGCGAGGACCTCTATCTCGCGTTCTCTCCGGAGCGCATCGACCCGGGCAACGAGGAGTTCGGCCCGACGGACATTCCGAAAGTTCTCGGCGGCGTCACCCCTGAGTGCGGCGACCGAGCTGAAGCGCTCTACGCGCCCGTCTTTGACGACGTCATTCGCGTCGACTCCGCGACGGAAGCGGAGCTCGTGAAGCTCCTCGAGAACACGTTCCGCGCGGTGAACATCGGTCTCATCAACGAGCTCGCCCAGATCGCTCACGAGCTCGATGTCGACATCTGGAGCGCCATCGAGGCCGCCGAGACGAAGCCCTTTGGCTTCATGCCGTTCTACCCCGGACCGGGTCTGGGGGGTCACTGCATCCCTATCGACCCGTTCTATCTTTCCTGGAAGGCCAACGAGAACGGCATCGACACCCGGTTCATTGACCTTGCGGACACGGTCAATCGCGAGATGCCCAGCCACGTCGTTGAGCGCGTCGTCGAACAACTCAATGACCATGGCACTGCACTCTCTACGGCCGACGTGCTCGTCGTCGGCGCGGCCTACAAGCCCGACGTCTCCGATACGCGTGAATCCCCGGCAATTGACATCCTCACGCAGCTCGAGGAATGGAACGCCAACGTTGACTATCACGACCCACACGTCCCCGAGCTCGACATCGGGACGACCACCTACGAGTCCGTCTCGCTGACCGACGAACGTCTCAATGACGCGGACTGCGTCATTCTCGTCACCGACCACTCCTCGCTAGATGTCGACCGGCTCGTCGACGAGTCGCCGCTTCTCTTCGATACGCGGAACGCTACTAGTCACCGCGACGACGAGCACGTCGTTCGGCTGTAACTGTCGCGTTTCGATACACTAACCCCGCCCCGTGGAAAATCCGAGAGTATGCCGACTGCACTCGTCACTGGCGTCGCGGGATTCATCGGCTCGAATCTCGCGGACGCCCTGCTCGACCGCGGCTACGACGTCCGCGGTGTCGACAATTTCGCAACGGGCCGCGACCAGAATCTCGAGACCCTCCAGGCGGACGACGACTTCGCGTTCCACGAAGCGGACATCCGCGACGCCGACAGAATGGCCGACGTCACCGAGGATGTCGATTACGTCTTCCACCAGGCGGCTGTCCCCTCGGTCCCCCGGAGTGTCGACGACCCAGTCACCACGACAGACGCGAACTGTACTGGCACGGCAACCATCATTGATGCCGCCCGCAAGGCGGATGTCGATACTGTCGTTGTCGCCTCCTCGTCCTCTGTCTACGGCTCCACGGACCGGCTCCCGAAGGTCGAGTCGATGACCGAGCAGCCCGAGTCGCCGTACGCGCTCTCGAAGCACTACACGGAGAAGCTCGCACTCCAGGCGAGCGACCTCTACGATATCGACACGGCTGCGCTCCGGTATTTCAACATCTTTGGGCCGCGTCAGGACCCCAATGGTGACTACGCTGCGGTCATCCCGAAATTCATCTCGTTGATGCTGGACGGCGAGCGCCCCGTCATCTATGGGGATGGCGAGCAGTCCCGGGACTTCACGTTCATCGACAACGCCATCCAGGCGAACATCCGGGCCGCCGAGAGTGACGTCACCGGTGAGGCGTTCAACGTCGGCACCGGTGGTCGCGTTACTATCAATGAACTCGTTGAGGACCTCAACGACCTCCTTGGGACCGACATCGACCCGGTCTACGACGACCCGCGCCCCGGCGACGTTCGGCATTCCCACGCCGACATCTCGAAGGCCACTGACCTCCTCGACTACGAGCCCGAGGTCGGCTTCTCTGAAGGGCTCGAGAAGACGATTCCGTACTACGAGTAGTTGAGACACGAGACCATAACCTGAGGAAGGTGTTCTCCGTAGAAGGCCCGCGTCATGATTCGGGGGTGTCTGTCAGGTTCTCGCGTTGGCTGCATGCGACTTCGGGGTTGACACCTAGCTTCTGGAGTGCTACGTAGATAGATTCGTGGTTACTGTCGCCGTGAACTGCTGCGGCGACGTTATTAATCGCGTCAAGCGCCACGTTCCGAGGTTGGCTCGTGGGGAGTGGTCGAGAGCGCGAGTGGCCCACTGGCCGTCCGGATTCCGGATAAGACGAATATCCTGACGATGAGCGCTATCACGGTTGGGGTTCGTCGCTTAGCGCTATCGAGCCGTATCTGGCGGAGCCGATAGAGACTCAGATCGGGGAAGCGATGGGTGAAACGTTGGCGTCGGCACGGAACTCTTTTCTGTGATACCGCTGTATCACATCATGTGAGCACCGACACGAACGCCGGCGACAACCGGATGGAAAAAATCAACGTCCGCGTCCCGGAGGCACTCCTTGCGCAAATCGAAGAGGAGTGGGAGCGCCGCGGGTACTCCAGTAAGTCAGAGGCCATCCGCGACGCCCTCCGCGACTGGGTGAATCCTCCGGCGGCGCTCTCAGAGGAGACGCTAGACGATCTCGAAGAGAGCCGTGAGCAGGCCGAGCGTGGTGAGACGGTGTCGGCTGAAGAGGCACGCGAACGGCTCGGCCTGGATGACTGACGTCCAATACACCGAGAAGGCCCTCGAACATCTGGAGGAGCTTGACCCGCAGGTAGCCGACCGCGTCATGAACAAAGCCGATGAAGCGACTGAATGGACCGAACACCGCCTCGATCCACTCTCCGGATTCCCGTACTATAAGCTTCGAGCCGGAGACTATCGAGCAATTATCACGTGGGACCGCGAGAACGATGTCCTCCTCGTGGAGGCGGTCGGACACCGCCGGAACGTCTACGATCGCCACCTCCCGCCCTAACCGCCGATTAGTCACTTGGTCTCCTCTTGTCGCGCCACACCAGCCGAGAACGCGGGCTTTCGGAATCGTTTTGTCGCTCCCTTGACCACCCTGAAACAACATGACTGGTGGTCTCTTTGGCTCTGCTTGACGACGAGGGCAACCTCTTCGGCGTCGTCAATGTCATTGACGTGCTCGTCGTGCTCTTCGTGGTCGCCGTCGTCGCTGCAGGCGCGGCGTTCGTCCTGCAACCCGAGCCGGCGCCCGAGGAGCCAGACCTCTCCTCAACGCACGTGACGCTGGACCTCGGGTCGCAACCGAACTACATCGCCTCAGCAATCAACGTCGGCGACACCCACGAGGGGAGCGGGAATAGCGAGTTGACCATCACGGACGTCTACCGGGCGCCCGAGAACGGCCAGACTCGCGTGACCGTACGCGCCGAACTCCAGGGGATGGCCAACGAGGATAGTACGACGTACGCGGACGCACCCCTTCGCCTCGGCAGAAGCCTCGACATCGCGACCAGCCGCTATCAGGTCAGCGGCGCAATCCGGTCGGTTGGTGCGAACGCGTCACTGCTGACCGGCACGACTGACGTGTTGCTGGAGACTCACCTCCCAGCGGTTGACGCCGACGAAGTGACGGTCGGCGACCAACTCCGCCTCGGTGGGCAGACGGTCGCAACCGTCGAGAGCATCGACGCCCACGCCACCCGGGACCCCAATCAGCAGCGCGTGCTGGTCGGGCTCACCCTGGCAACCATCAGCGATGGCGACACCAAGCGCTTCGGCGTGACACCCGTCCGACGCGGCAACACGCTATCCCTCGCGACCAACGAGTACGAACTTGATGGCCGAATTCAGCGCGTCGGCACCCTCGAACCCCCGGGAACACCGGCCACGCGGACGGTGACTCTCGAGGTTAGTGAGGTTCGTGAGGACTTCGCAGAGACGTTCCACGCTGGCATGGCCGAGCGCGCCGGCGGCGAGACTATCGCCCGCGTCACCAATGTCGATGTCGAGCCGTCGACGCTCATTACGACCGGCGACGACGGTAGCGTCAACGTCGTTGATCACCCGGTCAATCGGGATGTCACGCTCACCACCGACATCCAGGTCCGGGAAACAACCACTGGAACCACGTTCAAGGGTCGCTCACTCCAGCAAGGGTCGACAGTCGTTCTCGACCTCGGTACGACCACCATCGAAGCGACGGTCATTAACGCCGACGCCTGACACCCAATCATGACCCCAGCACACGAAGCGATGCGGCCAGCCGAGCACTCCCTGACGACTACATGGTGTGATGTCTGAGGGCTCTGCCGTCGTGGGAGCGGTAGCTGCACTCCAAGAACGCACCTCAAACGCACTCGACGAATCCCGGATCGCTGGTGTGGCTCGTACTGTAGCCACGACGACCACCACCTTCGTCCGGGAGTCGTATCTCTATCAGTGGCTCACCGCTGAACCCGACCCCGAGGTCGTCGTCATCGACCTCGCCGAGACGCGAACGGTCGGCCCATTCATCGCCGTCCTCGACCGCATCATCGAGACACTGACCCCCATCTACCGGGAATCCCGTCTCGCGGACGGCATTAATGCCCTCGCGGCCTTCCTGGAGTGGGCCGCTGATACCCGTATAGGTCGCGTGCTCGCCGCGCTTTTCGAACCCCCAGAACCACCAGCCGAGAACACCAACACCCACGACGACGATCGCTCGGAGACTACTCTGGACGACGTATCCTCACAGACGACTCTGGACGGTGCGTCCTCGAAGGCTGCTATGGGCGAAGATATTCCTGAAGAAGACGCTCCGGACCTCAACACTGAGTGAGGACCACTACGAATTTAGGATAGCCCCCGAATCCTCGATTCGTGCGACGACTCCCGTTCCCGCTCGTCCCCAAGTGGCTGCGATACCTCGCCACGCTCGGCGTCGCCGGCTTCCTCCTCTATTATTCGGTGCTCTCTCCGGCGCCCATTCAGCCGTCGAGCCCGGACCCGCTCTGGGATAAGAAACTCCACATCATCGGCTACCTCGGCCTCGGTCTCGCGCTCGCATACGCCACTGCCCATCTTCGCGATACGATTTGGAAGCGCACCGCCGTCGTTCTCGTGCTCGCGGTCGGCTACGGCCTCCTCATCGAAGGCCTCCAAGCCACCCAGCCCGGCCGCTACGCCTCACTCAATGATGCCCTCGCAAACAGTATTGGCGCACTCCTCGCGAGCGCGTGGTTCCTCGTCGAACGGAGACTACGGTACGTGCGACCACTCGAGGACGACACAGTCCCTACCGACCACTAGAGACGGACAGCCACCCGATTCGTAGCCCGGCCGCTGCGACGTCCCACCTCAGAGTACGAGCACACCACCAGCGATGGCGAGCGCGCCGAGACTAACACACACGACCCAGAAGGAGACGCGTTCGACGACCCGCATCAGCGCATCGATAGTGAGATACCCCACGAGTGCCGCGCTCGCGAGCGCAGCCACACCACCGACCAGCGTAACGCCCGCCAGTCCCGTATCCAGCGCGGCGAGCAGACCACCACCAACAGCTGCGGGAATCGACAGCAGGAACGATAGCCGGAACGACGCCGGTCCCTCGTGGCCACGCAGCAACAACACGCCCGTCGTCGACCCGGACCGCGAAATCCCGGGAAGAATCGCGACGCCCTGGGCGACCCCCACGAGTACCGCATCCAGTAATCCCGGGTTTCGCTTTGGTGTCCGGTCAACGGACGCTGACAGTCGCTGAAAGACGCCCGTCGCGACCAGCAACACACCAATCACGACAATTACCGCGCCACCAGTCAACGACGACACCACCTCCTCAAGGACCGCGTACGACGCCAGCCCGACCACACCCGAAACAAGCGTCGCCACCCCCAGGAACGTCGTCGTCACGTGACTCTCCGCGGTCGCCCGCGCCGGCCGCCACGTCCACACATTCGCCAACTCCTCCCGAATCTCCCCACGATAGTACGCAGTTGCCGAAAGCGCTGTCCCGAGGTGGACGAACAGCGCGAACGCGACCGCCTGCTCTGGATTCTCCCCAAGCCACGAAAGCACGACCGTGAGATTTCCCTCACTGGATATCGGCAGCCACTCGAAGACACCCTGAAGGACGCCAATCACAATCGCGACCAACACCGACCGGTCCATACAATCCCTCCCCACCCCGCTCGAAAGTGCGTTCCGATTACGATTACGAGCCTGAAACGATAGCGCAGAACCCCAAGTCTAGAAGGAACGAACAACACGAGATGAATCACCAGAAGAAACGCACGCATCCGATACGCTCAAAGAAACCCAACCTCACTACCCGAGGAACGAAACGAGAGTGCTACTCGACCAACCCCCCTAGTCCATTCAGGAACCCACCAACAATCCCACCCTAGAATCATAATCACCCCAGCCACCGCAATAACAGAGTATAGTCCAAGAATCCACACTCAACTAGGAGTCACTCACACCCGGGGCGGGTGGGGTTGCCGCCGGCAATACGCTACATCACGTGAGAACCCCGTAGACGGGGGTTTGAGCGGATTCGAATCCCCACGTATAGGTTCTTGTTGAGGGTGGAAACCGGGGGACGGCGGCCCATTATGAAATAATACACCCCGTATAGGACACCCACAACAGATGAACACCCCCCGAGTGGAAGCACACTCACCCAGATTAGCCACCCAATCCAAGAAATGAATATACCCAATAAAGGCGCCTAGAACCCACAGAGGGCTCGTTTTGGTGATTGAAATTCAGCTTAGGACACCACCAACAGGAGGCCTCGTAGAAGGAGACTCCCTGGGCAGGAAGCCCACACACCACCCAACGATGGGGAAACCAATCCAGTCACCCTCAACCACACGAAGCACCCCAAACACAGAACCCGGCTAGAAGCCCCCGAAACACACAGAGGGGCCCTAGGAAGCCCAAATAACCCCCAACAGGACCCACCCAGAAAACATCCCGAGAACACCCAGAGAACACACCCCTACCTCAATCCCCATAACCAGAAAACCCGTCTAGAACCCCCTCAAACACCCAAGAAACCCAAACAACACTCACCAACACCCCAAACACACCCCCGGAACCCCCCACCCAACCTAGACCACACCCCCAGAACACCCAGAACGTACTATTGCGGGTGGTAGGCCGATTATGAAGAGGTGATTCGAAGCGTTCGAAGCGGCGCTCGGTGAGGGTTACACGGGTGCTCACTGGAGGGTGCCGACGATGATGGATGACCTCCGAATCTATCGCATCGAGGACACGCCGGAGACGTGATTCATGACGTCGACGCTGACAGGCTTCGGGCTATGAATGCTTGAGGCGGCGAACACGTCCGAGGCTCGTGTACTGTCGTCGTCTCCTGGCGAGGAACCCTGCGAGGCGGCGCGGGCGGGCTGGCCGAATGGGGCTCCGGGCCCGGCGGTGACGCCCATTCGTGAGACTGACAGCCCCGCGGCTCCGTCAGCTGTCCTGGCGCCGACGGAGGTCGTCGACGCTCCGCGAGTGCGCCGGCTTCCGGAGGTACGCCTCGATCTGGTCGCGGTCCGCGTCCGTGATTCCGTGCTCGTCGCTCGCCGACCGCTGGGAGTCGTTCATCGCTAGTCTCCTCTCACCGCGCCGTCGAGCGGGGCGGGCCCGTCGAATGCGGTGGTGTCGCTCGCGAGCGCGACGATGTCGCGGTCCTGATTGTAGCTGACGACGTTCGCCCCCGTCAGCTTTGGGACGTGCGTGTGGTACAGCGAGAGGTAGGTCGTCAACACCGCGTCCTCGGGGACCTGGGGGAGGGGCGCGTCGTGCTCGCGGGCGGCCACTTCGTCGGCGAGGTCGGGGAGCGCCATCGAGCCGTGTTCGGCGAGACAGCTGAGCACGTGCCGTCGGCGCTCGCTAGAGAGGAGGTCGTGGAGAGTGCTCTCGTCGAGATTGCGGGTGTCCTGAAGTACTGATTTGGAGTCGGACATACCCCTCCGTACTCCGGTCCCGGGCATACGTCGACGGCCTTAGTCATTAGGTGGTCCCGTCGGAACGACGATTACAGAACCGCGCGTCGCCCATAGAGCGGGTCTGTGACCGGAGTCACCAGCCGCGGGCGCGTCACGCCTCGCGGACTGAGCGTCGGTGGTCGTGACCCGACCCCGGCACTGGCGCCCAGGTTCGCAGAAGCGCGTCGAGCGTGCCAGCACCACGCGTCGGGAGTCTCGCCGTCGTCGGCGCGCGCCGCCCGGCAGCAGTCGGGCTCGCTCGCTACTCTCGGGAGACGCGACCCTTGCCGCCGACGACTTCGTAGACGCCCGTGAGCTCCGTCTTCGCGACCTGCGCCGTGAACTCCTCGCCCTCCGGGACGCCCTCGTCAGACACGACGGTGACGGCCTCGATGGGGGTGCGCCGGAAGAACGCGAGGATGCGCTCGGGCCACGACGGCTGCCCGCCCTTCCGGCAGACGAGCACGTGGCGCCCGGCCGCGAGCTCCGCGAGTTCGGGCTGGAGGTCGGCCTCCTCGAGTTCGTCGGGCGCGAGGGCGTGGACGACGTCGGCGGTCAGCGTCTCGGGCACGCCTCCGAGTCCGGCCGCCCGGGAGTTGAGTGTTGCGCGTCAGCCGGCGAGGCGGTCGGTCGCAAGCCAGCCACCGGTAACGGCACCGAACGCGGCGACGAGGCCGACTGCGAGGACGGCGAGCGTCCCGCGGTCGATGGGCGTGTCGAGGCCGTGGGCGAGAACTGGTGAGTGTCTCGTCGCGACCCGGTAGCTATCGGCAGCGATACTCGGGGGAGTACACATATAAGGGGGACGCGGATACTGCCGCCCATGATGCCGGCTCCGTCCGACGAGCGCGCGACCTCCCCCCTCGCGGGCGTGGTGTTGCTGTTCGTCGTCGCGGTGCTGGTCGCGGGGGCGGTCGGCGTGGGCGTCTTCGGAAACGACGACACGGTGACCGCTGGCGTCCAGATCGCGGCGATAGACGGCGAAGCGACAGTGCTCTGGACCGAGGCAGGTAACGCCAGGTACATCGAGGTGACGACCGGTAACTCCCTCGGCAACGCCACCATCGAGTCGGTGAACGGAACGGTCGAACTCCCCCGGGACGTGGGCCGGGCGGGAGACACGAACCTCGTGGTGCGCGCCGTGAACAACGAGAGCGAGCGCATCATCGAGGAGCAGGAGGTCGAACTGGAGTGACTGCCTGACGGTCCCTGGCAATCAGCCCTCGACCGCCAGCCGCCGGTCCGTCAGTCGTCGGGACTCGTCGTGGCGAGCGGCGCGGGGTCGACGGTGACCTCCAGGCGGACGCCGTCCCGGTAGGAAGTGTCGATGCGCGCGTCCCAGCCGTGAACGCGCGCGAGCGTACGCACGTTCGGAAGGTGCATCCCGGCCTCCGTCGTCGGGGCGGCGTCGCCGTAATCGAAGAAGCGCTCGGTGTCACCGACAGCCGGCGACGCGCCGTCGTCCTGGACGGCGAAACCGCGGTCGCCAACCTCGACAGTGACCTGGCTGGCGCCGTTGTCGGCGGCGAACGCGAAAGCGTCCTCGAAGAGGTCCTCGAGGCGAACGCGGTCGGCGTCGACGCTCCCGTCGCCCTCGACGGTGAGTTCGCAGTCGCCGGTGTCGGCCATCTGCCAGCCGGCCAGGGCCGCCTCGCGAACGTCGACGGCGTCCGTGTCCCGGAGCGTGCGGCCGTGGCGGGCGAGCGTGGAGAGGTCGCCGACCCGGTCCTCCAGTCGGTCGACCGCCTCGGAGACGCGTTCGAGCGAGTTCCGGGCGCTCGTGACGTCCTCGGCTTCGAGCGCGCTGGCGGCCTGTGACGTGAAGCCGGTGGCGACCTGGAGGGCGTTCCGGAGTTCGTGGTTGACGCCCGCCGCGAACCCCTCGAGCTGGGCGTTGTGGCGCTCGACCTCGCGGCGGTGGCGCTCAGTCTCCGTGACCTCCGTGAAGACGACGACGCGACCGAGGCTGCTGGCGCCCAGCGAGAACGTCGAGTCGGCGACGAGATAGTACTCGGTGTCGCCGTCCCGGCGCACCGCCAGAACGTCGTCGTCGCCGTCGAGGTGACGGGCGACGTTCGGCGCGACGTCGGCGAGGGCGACGCCCGTGTTCCCGTCGATAGCGGGGAAGTGTTCGCGGGCGTTGTCGTTGAGCGCGCGGACGCGGTCGTCCCCGTCGAGTAACACCACGGGGTCGTCGATGTCGCCGGTAAGCTGGACGGCGAAAAAGCGGTCCTCGTGGACGAACAGGACGCCGACGGCAAAGACGGCGACGCCGAGCGGCGAGTGAATGATGTCGACGAGCGCCGGGCTGGCGAAGCTGTAGACATCCAGGAGGACGGGCAGTCCCATCACGCCGACGAGCGCGGCGAGCGAGCGCGTGCTGTAGTCGGCCTCGCGGAACAGTTCGAACAACATGAACATCCCAATGCCCGCGAGCGCGTACGAGAGACCGGTGACGCCCCAGTGGAAGACGCCGTGTTCGACGGCGACCGACGGGAACTGGCCGGGCTGGTAGGTCGCCCGGTAGTAGAGGTGGTGGACAGGGTTGGTGAGTTTCACCGCGACGACGCCGAGGTAGACCGCAGCGCTCCCCCGGACCACCCAGGTGTCGCGGTGGAGGACGCGGCCGGTGTACGCCGAACAAAAGTACAGCCACGCCCAGACGGTCGAGAAGCCAAGCACGAGTCCCAGGAGGTACGAGGCGTCAGCCGCGAACCGCGAGGGCGCCAGCAGCGTCGCTGCGTGGGTGGCCGACCAGCCGGCGGTGGTCGCGAGCAGCGCGATCAGGCCGCGCCTGGTCTCCCGATCCTCGACGCGGCGGGCCCGCCAGATGCTCGCTGCCGACACGACGGCTGCAGCGACGAACAGGCCGACGTACGCGAGCGCGCCGGTCGTCTCCCCGAGCACCGCTGGTGTCACTGCTTGCCCCCAGTCATCACGTCCGAAAGGCCCCTGAAAGGTACTAAGCGTTCGCCTCACCCCCAGACGTTCCGGCATCTCGAAAGCGGAGTGCCGACGGAGCACGAGGAGGGAGCCGCACAGTTCACTGGCGCGAACGTCCACGCCGGAACACCCGACAGGCGGACGCTGCACTCGATTCTCCCGGTCCCGGGGCAGGCCGGTAGCTATCCACTTTCACCCCCGTTTGCGAACCTTCTTAGGCGAGCGAGCACTACCCCGGAAGGACAGAATGGCCCAGGCCGCTAACCAGGAACTCGTCGACCGATTCGAGGAGTTCTACCGCCGGTACTACAGCGACGACGTCGCGGAGCTCGCCCGCGAGTACCCCCGCGAGTCGAAGTCCCTCGAGCTGGACTGGCGGGACCTCTACCAGATGGACCCCGACCTGGCCGACGACTTCATCAACCACCCCGACCAGCTCCAGGAGGCCGCCGAGGAAGCCCTCCGGCTGTACGACCTCCCCGTCGACGTCAGCCTCGGACAGGCCCACGTCCGCGTCTACGGCCTCACCGAGCACACCGAAATCCGGGAGATACGGGCCGAACACCTCAACTCGCTCGTCTCCGTCCAGGGGATGGTGCGGAAGGCCACGGACGTCATGCCGAAGATCGAGCGCGCCGTGTTCGTCTGCCAGCGCTGCGGCGCCGAGACCGAGGTCCCCCAGGGCGAGGCGGGCTTCCAGGAGCCCTACCAGTGCGAGTCCTGCGAGCGCCAGGGCCCCTTCAAGCTCGACCCCGACCGCTCGGAGTTCGTCGACTCCCAGAAGCTCCGCGTCCAGGAGTCCCCAGAGGGGCTGGCGGGCGGGGAGACCCCGCAGAGCATCGACGTCCACATCGAGGACGACGTCACCGGCGAGGTGACGCCCGGCGACCACGTCACCGTCACGGGCGTCCTCCGACTCGACCAGAGCGAGGACTCCACGGACTCCCCCGTCTTCGACCACTACATGGAGGGGTCGTCGGTCGTCGTCGAGGACGCCGAGTTCGAGGAGATGAACATCACCGAAGAGGACAAACGAGAGATCATCGAGCTCTCCGACAGCGAGGAGATCTACGAGGAGATGGTGGACTCGATGGCGCCAGCCATCTACGGCCACCGCCAGGCCAAACTCGCGATGATGCTCCAGTTGTTCTCCGGGGTCACCAAACACCTCCCCGACGACTCCCGAATCCGCGGCGACCTCCACATGCTGCTGATAGGGGACCCGGGTACGGGTAAGTGCGTGCGCGGCGACACCACGGTGACGCTCGCTGACGGCAGTGAACACGAAATTCAGAATCTCGTCGAATCGAATCTCGACGACCCGAAGCCCGTCGACGACGGCGTCTGGGACGACGCCGACCTGCCGGTCCCGTCGCTCGCACCCGACGGAACACTCGTGCAGCGCCGCGCGACGAAGGTCTGGAAGCGCGAGGCGCCGGAGACTATGTACCGCGTCCGGACGGCGAACGGCCACGAGGTCACAGCTACGCCGAGCCACCCGCTGTTCGTCCCCGGTTCGCAGGGCCCCGAAGCAGTCCAAGCTGACGACCTCGAATCCGGGCAGTTCGTGGGAGTGGCACCAGACAGCTACGACCCGAGTCAGGTCGCAACTGACGGCGGCGTCGTGCATGAGCACGCTCCAGCCCCACTCCCCAAGGAGGAAAGCTCAGAGAGTGTCGAATGGAGCCGTATCGAATCCATCGAGGAAGTCGAGACCGACGAGGAGTGGGTGTACGACCTCGAAGTCCAGGGGACGCACAACTACCTCACCGACGGCGTGGTCTCGCACAACTCCCAGATGATTTCCTACGTGCAGAACATTGCACCGCGCTCGGTCTACACCTCCGGGAAAGGCTCGTCCGCGGCGGGTCTCTGCGTCACCGGAGACACCAAGATACACACCGCCGAGGGGTTCCGGCCGATTCGGGACATCGCTACCCAGCACCACCAAAATCCAGTCGAGGAGAACACGGCAGCACAGGACGAACGAAGCCTCTACACGTTCGACCGGGACACGGGCGACGTTCGCAGCACAGAGAGTTCGCACGTCTGGCGGATGCCCGAGAAACCCTGCCGCCGAATCGAGACCGCGCACGGCAAGGGCCTGGAGGCGTCGGTGAACACGCCCGTGCTCGTGTGTGCCGATGACGGAATCGAGTGGCGGGAGATCTCGTCGGTCGAGGCGGGCGACCACGTCGCGGTCCCGAAGTACACGGACGTCGAGCGGTCGTCACCACCGGTCAGGGAGTACGTCGAGTTCACCGAAGAGAAGCTCAAGCCGACCGACGAGGCCGTCGAACGTCTCCGGACGCGGCTCCGCGAGGAGTTCGTGACGCTCCGCGAGGCGGCAGCCACACTCGACCTCACCGAAGACTTCATCTACGACTCGCTGTCGAACCGGCACCTCCCACTCGACCGGCTGGACAGGATTCTCGACGCAGTCGGCGTTGACAGGGACGAACTCGACGTCGAGCGCGCGATGCTTCGGCACGGAGACAGCGTCACGGTTCCAGAGGCGTTCGACGCCGACCTGCTGTATCTCGCCGGGCTCGTGTTCGGTGATGGCGACGTGATGGTGTCGCGTCGCGGAGAGGGACGCGGTCACGTGCGAATCTCGAACTCCGACGAGGAGCTGCTGGAGCGTGCGGCGGACATCTTCGAAGAGAAGTTCGACAAGCAGGTCGAAATCGAGTACCAGGACGAGCGCGTCCCCTGCATCCGGTGTCACAGCGCGACTATCGCCCGATTCTTCAGCAACCTCGGTGTCGAGTCGCCGAAAGACGACATCGCGCTCGACCACCGGCTCACGACCGCGGAGCACGCGCACGCCTTCCTCCAGGGGTTGTTCGACGCCGACGGGTCAGTGTGCGGTCGCGACGACGGCGGGTCGAGCGTCCAGTTCTCGACAGTCTGTGGTGAGCTCGCCGAGCAGGTCCAGTTGATGCTGGAGACCTACGGGGTGAGGTCCCGGCTCCGCGAGCGAGACCGCCGCGGCACGTACGTGCGTGCAGACGGTCACGAAATCGAGTCCACGTCGGTTCAGACTCACCTCGCAATCTACGGGAAGGAACTGGACGCGTTCGCCGAACACGTCGGCTTCCGTTCGACGACGAAAGCCGCTAGCCTCGACGAAGTCGTCGGGGACGTGCCCCGGCGCGGCGAACGACTGCCGGTCGGGGACGTGCTCGTTCAGACGGACGGCGGCACCACCACGAGGTACTGGCAGAACATCAATCGCGGGGACGACCCGAGCAGGGAGCGCGCGCTGGCGATGACCGACACTCTCAACCTCGGCGATGCCGGGAAGGTGGTCGAGGAGGTCGCCGAGGCAGACCTCGTCTGGGACGAGGTCCTCGCCACCGAGAACACCGGCGAGAAAGAGGTCTTCGACCTCACCGTCCCGGATACGCACAATTTCTTCGGAAACGGGATCGTGACCCACAACACCGCCGCAGCCGTCCGGGACGACTTCGGTGACGGCCAGCAGTGGACGCTGGAGGCTGGCGCGCTCGTGCTGGCGGACAACGGCGTGGCGGCGGTCGACGAGCTGGACAAGATGGCCGACGACGACCGGTCGGCGATGCACGAGGCCCTCGAACAGCAGAAGATATCGATCTCGAAGGCGGGCATCAACGCGACGCTGAAGGCCCGATGCTCCCTGCTGGGCGCGGCGAACCCGAAGTACGGTCGGTTCGACCAGTACGAGCCGATCGGCGAGCAGATCGACCTGGAGCCGGCGCTCATCTCGCGGTTCGACCTCATCTTCACGGTGACGGACTCGCCGGACCCCGAGGAGGACGCGGCGCTCGCGGAGCACATCCTGCAGACGAACTACGCGGGCGAGCTGAACACGCAGAACGAGAAGCTCGCGAACGCGAACTACAGCGAGGAGGAGATCGACAGCCAGACGGAGGAGGTGGCGCCCGCCATCGAGCCCGAACTCCTCCGGAAGTACATCGCGTACGCCCGACGGACGTGCTTCCCGACAATGACGGCGGAGGCCAAGCAGGCCATCGAGGACTTCTACGTGGACCTGCGGTCGAAGGGCGCCGACGAGGACGCGCCCGTCCCGGTCACGGCCCGCCAGCTGGAAGCCATCGTGCGGCTGGCGGAGGCCTCCGCGCGGCTGCGGCTCTCCGATACGGTCGAGCAGGAGGACGCCGACCGCGTCATCTCCATCGTGCGGTCCTGTCTCCAGGACATCGGTGTCGACCCGGAGACCGGTGAGTTCGACGCCGACGTGGTGGAGACGGGGCAGTCGAAGACCCAGCGCGACCGCGTGAAGAACGTGAAGTCGCTGATCGGCGAGATCGAGGAGGAGTTCGAGGAGGGCGCGCCGATCGAGGAAGTGCTCGACCGCGCCGAGGAGGTCGGGATGGACGCGGAGAAGGCCGAACACGAGATAGAGAAGCTCAAAGAGAAGGGCGAGCTCTACCAGCCGAACAAGGACCACCTGCGCTCTATCTGACGGACCGAATCTCCGCGCTCCGGAACGTCGAAGGCGCCCTGGCGGAATTCAAGGACAGCAAGGCGAGGCACGTGAAGGGGGCGAGCACGGCGGCAGTCTCGGTGGCGAGGCGGGTGGCACCCGCGCCGCCGGCGACGCCGACGAGCGCGGCGGTGGTCGTCTCCATGCCACAGCTCGGGCTCGCTCCCGTACTAAAATTT
>Ga0075134_100435_pt1 | contig 15601 bp, 13 predicted proteins | sample AntRauMetaRauer3_FD_69803 | JGI IMG/M metagenome (GOLD analysis project Ga0075134, IMG submission 69803) | Saline lake microbial communities from Rauer Lake, Antarctica, in enrichment culture - Antartic Rauer Lake 3 Metagenome Rauer3 | ecosystem: Environmental > Aquatic > Non-marine Saline and...
AGAAGAAGAATCGACGTAGCTTGCACAGTACCTCGCAGATACGTGTGGATGGTCGGAGTTCGAGTTGCGTATCCGGCTCAAGTATTTTGAAGGGTGGGAGGATCTCGATCTGGAATAGTCATGAGGGCCTCTCTATCGGGAAGGAGCAATTGCACGATCCACCCGTATCCTCTCGACTCCGTATTAACGAGGAAGCCGTTTACGTCTGTTACCACGGTGCTGATTAGTTTTGTCTCAGGTGTATGCTCGATATTGTAGATTCCTGTCCGATCGTTCCAGTCCACGAGTTCATAGCTGTCGACGGTCGCATCATCGTCGAGCATCTCCTCAAGTGCTTCGCGATCTTTGTATTTGATGAGAAAGGGAAAAACGGTTGCACCTGGATCAGTGGTCACCTGTGTGATCGGTCTGATTTCGACGTTTTCGAGACTTTTCAGTGTGGGACCGAGAGCGTTCCGCTCATGTTTCATTTGAACTTTTACTGTGACAGACATATTGAATTAATGTAATCCTCTCTTAGGACGTAGAACGGTCGCATCTGGTTAGTTGGTGTCGTTGTTCCATCGTAATAGTTTGTCATCGGATAGCCCGATCAGGAATACACCCTAGCTGTATAATAATGTTTATAATGTTTATAATGTTTATATCCACAGGTGAGGAGAGACTACGACGGCACCGGTGCATAGAATGGGTGACAGATACTACCCGTACTTACGCTTCAGATTCATACTAGAATTATTCCATCCCGACACTGTATGGGAAACCAACAGATGGATCACAGCGATTCGGCGGCGATACCTGAGAAAACGCCCTCGAGGACGCCACCGACGACCTCCTCGAGCAAGACGCCAACGTCATCGGGTCAGCCTCGCAACGAGCCAGCGATTCCGAGGTCGACCTCCGCGAGTACGACTCGCTCACAGCGTTGCGTGGGTCCACCAGAAGCGATAAAATACAGCTACAACAGCGGCAAAGGGCAACTGTGGCGGTTTTGCGTGGATGCGAGAAGATTAGTCGTCGTTCTCAGAGAGCCAAGAGGACCTATACCGGATGTTTTCGATATACTCGAGTGGCCTACGATACAGTATCGTGTTCTGTAAATCGTATGTCGCCATATCGAGTGTTTTCGCTCTCTGGTCTACAAATTCGGGGCCTCAAATTCTAAAACCGATAGAATGATGAGAATTTGAAAAGAGGGTGTTACTACTACCGTGACAGAGATTTCGGCGACTAGTGTGAAGCGCAGGTAGCGCTCACTATCATGAGTTCATGGCACGATAGAAACCGAGTTCACGCCCGCGGTCGCCGACGACGCGCCCCTTCCTTGGTGTAGACGACTGTCATCCACGTCAAGAAACCCTGCGAGGCTGCTGATCGCCTCTGGAACATCCTTCGAAAGTCTCGATCCCGACTGGTTCACTTACTGACGACCGCCAGCAGCACAGAACGCATGCATCCACACTCGGAGGGGCACACCTTCTCGAGACCACCATCGACGTCTTTCTCGAGTTAGGCAACAAATCGTGGGATTATACGCGGAGCAGGCGCAATACCACGGTGTTCACGCCGTGGATACGCGCCGTCACTATCAAGTCTCGAGGGTCACTGGTGACCTCCGCCCTGCAGTTCAGTAGGTAAATAATGTGGCAACTGCGGGTGAGGGAGATGGACACCAAGCGCCATTACTCCATGTACGAATAGCACGTAACCGAGGACAACGAACGCGACGCCAAGGACTCGGTGCAGCCGAGCCGTCCGGATCGGATCGAGCGATCCGAGCGCCGTTCCGTAGAGAAAAACCGCCGGGACGGTCCCGAGACCGAACGCGGCGAGCGCAGCGACGCCGACAGCGGGAGAACCGACGGCAAAGACGTAGACGAACGCCGCGTACAGCATTGGACACGGAACGAGGCCGTGAACCAGTCCCAGCCCGACGATACCCGGCCCGTCGGCGACACGAGCGAGTTGGCTCAAGGTGCTGTTCATGAGCCGATCGATCGAGAGCCCCGGAATCGGAAGCTTGTGAAGGATGCTTCCGTGTCGGCCGACAACGGAACCGATCCCGTGGCAGATAATGAGCACGCCGAGGACGACGCCGACTGACCCGCGGACTGCATTCGTGACTGATAGCAGTGTCTCCATCGTCACATAGAGGACGCTACCCAGCGCTCCGAACAGCCCGCCGAGTGCCGCGTAACTCGTCGTTCGGCCGAGGTTGAACAACCCGTGCTGGTACATCGCCCGTGTCGAGAGTCGGCCGCTCGAGGGATTACGCGTCCGCGCGTCGTCGTACATCGATACGACTGGGCCGCACATCCCGATACAGTGGGCGCCGCCGAGAGCACCGATCACAAAGAACAGCGCGAGGTCGACGCGCGCCAGCACCGCTGGTTCGATCATCGGAACACCTCCGAGCGGAGCGGACGAAAACTGGACGAAAGTAGTAGCATATCGTATTACTAACCGAGAGAGGAGGTCAAGGAACCTCGTTACCACTCGATAGTTGTCGCCGAGAGAAGTGTCGATATCGCTACACTGCGGTTGCTCGGTAGATGTGAAAACGAGCGCAAAAAAGGCCTCCGAGAACCGGTCGACTACGACGTCGATACTCCGTCGCGATCAGTCGTCGGCCGATGAGCAGCCGTCACCGGAAGAACAGTCGTCACCAGTGCTGGTGATGTCATACTCGGTGTGACACGGTTCGGGTGGCAGGGTGATCGAGGGGTTGCTGTCAAGGAAACCCTCCGGCTTGAGGTGGAAGCTCGCGATCTCGACCGGCAGGATGGGCCAGTCCTCCGCGCTGGGGACGTGGTTGACACCCTGCGTGTACCAGACGACGAGATCCTCGTCGACGAGTGACCGGTCCTGTTCCGTCCACTCGGGCAGCCCGGTCGTGTCGTCGTTCAGGTTCGGATAGTCGCCCGCGGCGAAGCGCTCATCGTCGTCGTACGGCGTCACCCAGAAGTTGTTCTGGATGAACCCCGAGCGCTCCATGTAACTCGAGGTCGGCTTCATCGGCGCGGAGACGTTGGTGTGGGGCTCGAGTTTGTAGCCACAGCTCCGTCCGTAGGAGTTTTCGGTCTCGCTGCTGGCGATCCGCCAGTATCGGCCGCGAAGCGGGTCAATGTCCTGGCGGGCCTCGTTTTCCCGTTCCAACAGCGTCTCCTTCGCCCGGAAGGCGTTCTTCCGGTTTCGTTCGCTGCCCGTCGGTTCGTTGTGGACCTCGTAGGCCCGCATCGGGCCGCCGTCGATGTCGAAGTCCAGCCGGAAGTTGAAGAAGTGCTGGTGGATCGGCGCTTTCACCTGCGGTGCGACGATCGCGTACTGCCCGTAGGTGTCTTCGGCGGTCTCGTCGGCCGGGATAACACCGTTCGAGTCGACACCGGTCAGGCGTACTTCGGCCTCGATACTGCCGTCGGGGTAGAAGTACCAGTAGAACCCGTAGTCGTAGTTGTACACGGTCGCGATAAAGGAGATGACGAGTCGACGGCGACGGCGCACCTCGGTGTGGGGCTTGCGCTCCTCGGTGTGTTTCCAGAGGACGCCGTCGTCTTCCTCGTGCATACAGATCGCACTCTCTAGGGTATCGGACTCGCCCTCAATGGTGTTCATCTCGACGTCGAAGTACTTCATGACGCCGAGACAGTCACAGCCTTCAGTGAGTCGGTTGGCCATCCGACCGACGTGATACTCGCCGATGTCGAAGGCGTTCTTCCAGGAATGGTTCGGGTCCGGATCACCGTACGGGACGGCCATCTCGCAAGCAGACGCACGGTGGAGGACCCGTCGCGACTCGTCACCGTCGTCGAACTTTATATCGTGGAAGACGAGTCCTTCACGGGCGGTCCAGCCGACTTGCATCTCCCAGTCAAGCCATTCGACCGTGTTGCCGTCGACCTCCCAGCTTGGTCCGTCGGGCTGGACGACGTCGAGGTGCTCGAAGTCGTCTCTGGTTTCGACCCGGTCGGCGCGGTAGTCGGCGTCCTCGGGCGGCAGCGGGTTGTCCGGATCGGGAACGCCGTTGTCCTCGATCTCGACGACTTCCATCTCGTCGAGGTCGACGAACGCGAACAGCCCTTCGATCGGCCGCGCACGGCCGTTGTCGTGCTCGCTCGTTCGAATCCACGAGATCGCCCGACAGAGGCGTTTCTCCTTGTGGTCTTCGGGTTCGAACCCACTGGCCGACCAGGGATCGACCATGACCAGCTCGAAGTTCTCGACGCCGCGTTTCGCCGCCGCGGCTCGCCAGTCGGGATCGGTCTTGACGACCTCACGGGCTTCCTCAATCTCCTCCGGCATCACCGCAGGCTCGACGTCGGGCAGGTGCTCGTGCTCGAGAACGGTTTCTTCAGTGAGCGAGACGGTCGCCTCGTAGGTCTCCCCCGCCTCCCGCGCGACGATCGTTACCTCGCGGTCAAACGAGTCGCCGGGCTCGAACGACTTGACGACGGCCTTGGGTGGCTCCGCGAGCGTGACGTTGTGGTACTGTACTTCGTCGCCGAGGTCGGTTTCGGCCTCAAAGATCTCGACGGCACCCTCGATCTCGTCAGCGGTGAGCGGATCGAGCGGGTGATTGGCAATCGCAGTTTCTCGTTGTGTACTCATGGTTTGATCTGGCCCGATCACCGAACGTTCGTCGAGTGAACGAGCCGACGATCTACTCTGTGGTCGGTTTCGTCTTGGCGGTTGTTTACAACCCGACCGTAGTAACCGACGAGACGCCACCGGCGATGTGGATCGATCGCTCACCGGACGAAGACCATGCGAGAACCCAAGGAAGACAGCTGCTACCGATGGTCCAGACACCACAGTCGCCCGCATGACGACTCAAGTGGTGTTCGGAGATCGAAATAAAACATCGAGACAGCATTGCGTCCAGCCACGCCCAACGGGTCTGGGCGCGGGCCTCGAGTACGTGTCGCCGCTGTCACACGCCGTGGTATCGTCTCACCAGAACCGATCCACACACCGACACAGAGCCGTCTGCGATCGGTATACAGTGGCGGTCAGTGGCTACTGTAGCGGGCGTCGGGCAGGTGCTCGTCGCGTCAGTCAGACCGCGTCAGTCCCGGTCGCACCGGTTCGAATCTGGTGGGCTTGCTCGACCGGCAGGACGAAGATCTTGCCGTCGCCCGGGTCGCCGGTGTGGGCGGCGTCGGCGATGGCCTCGACGACATGGGTCGCGGGCACGTCGGCGATGACACATTCGAGTTTGATCTTCTGGTGGAGGTCGACCGTATACTCCTCGCCGCGCCACTGCCCCGTTTTGACCGGTTGGGAGCCACGACCGGAGACGTTCGTGACCGTCAGCGAGGGTGCGCCGACCTCGGCGAGAGCCGTCTTGATCTCGCCGAGCCTGTCAGGACGGACGTACGCGACGACCAGTTCGATGTCAGTCATCGTCGGTCACCTCGCCGCCGTCGGCCGCGGGCGTGCCCTCCGGCGGGCGTCCGGGCGCGGTGACGTCGTTGACAACATTCTTTCCGAACTCGGGGTACGTTTCGATACCGTGTTCTGCCGCGTCGAGTCCCTCGATCTCTTCGTCGCGGCTCACGCGCGCCCAGCCGATGGCTTTCAACGCCCCGTAGACGAGCAGTGTGACCCCGGCGGCCCAGACGCCGAGGACGACGACGCCGGCGATCTGCGGGACGAGCTGGGAGACGGTAAACGCCGACGTCGTGTCGACGAAGGGGAACGCGAGGGCACTGAGGAGGCCGGCCGACCCGTGGACCGGGAAGACCGCGCACACGTCGTCGATGCCGACCCGCTCGAGCGCCTCGAACACCAGCGGGACCTGTATCCCGGCAATCAGGCCGACGACGAGCGTCCCACTCCAGCTCGCTACTGCCGCGATTGAACAGACGCTGACGAGGCCGGCGAGGAGACCGTTGGCAGTCATGAGGGTGTCGACCTTGCCCTGGCGGGCGTATCCGACGGCCGCAGCACCGATGCTACCGGCACCCATCACCAGGGCAGTGTTGAGCGCGACTCGGCCGGCATAGGCGTAGTCGCCGAGCGCCAGCTCCCCGCCGTCGGTGACTTGGAAGACCTCGACTGCAGTCCCGACGTTGAAGCCAAACCAGCCGAACGCGAGGATTAGCGTCCCGAGGATCGCGTAGGGAAGCGAGTGGCCAGGGATGACATTCGCGGACCCGTCCTCGTCATACTTGTCGATCCGTGGACCAATGACGTACGCGGCGGTCAGACCACAGACGCCGCCGGTCATGTGGACGACAGCTGCGCCGGCGAAGTCCTGAAAGCCAAGTTCTGCCAAGAACCCACCACCCCAGGTCAGCCCCGTCGCGACGGGGTATATGAGCGCCCCGACGACCACCGTGAACACGAGGTAGCCGCCCAACTGTGCCCGCTCGGCGACGGCTCCGGAGACAATCGACGCGGCGACCATCGAGAACGCCGCCCCGAATAGCCAGTTTGCCCAGACCGTCGAACCGCCGTTGAGGTAGCTGAATGCCCCTGCCGTGCTCCCGCCGGTCGTCACCGCGGCGACAAGCGCCGACACGCCAGCACCCACGAAGAAGTAGGCCATGATGCCGACCCCCCACGTGAGCACGTTCTTCGTCAGTTGGTTCGCGACGTTTTTCGACCGGACCTGACCGGACTCGAGCATTCCGAAGCCAGCGTGCATAAAAAACACGAGGAAGGCCGCGACGAGGACCCACAGGAGGTTGACCCCTTCGGCGACCGTCGCCGGATCGGCTTGGAGAGGGAGGGTTAGCATCCGTCCACCCCCCTGACGTCGATCGGTGACTGGAACTTGACCGCCGATTGTCGACTGACACGCACCCTCACGTGCTCACATGCTGTTTGATTTCGGCTTGATGCGGCGACGGGTCTTTCCCAGCGATCAGTATCCGGATACTCCATCCCCAATTCGGTTTTTTCTACACACATGTTTTGATTATCTCGGACAATCGAAACGATTGAATTCCGATGAGAGAATATATAGACGGTTGTATGTTATACGCTGGTCACAACTGGCCAGTAGTAAAACAGTCTTCACGAATCTACGCTAATTGATTTATGACCGTATAATTCAAACGAATATTCCATATATGAGTGGATATAGAACGTATAGTTCCCTTATTTATGCTATAGGGTAAACATTTTAAACGGCTGCTACAGTCGATTTCGTATGGGTACTGATCCGTCGATGTATCTCAAGGAACTCGGGCTATCCGAATACGAGGCATGTGCATACGCCTGTCTCTTGCAGCGGGGAGTATCAACCGCACAGGAGGTCTCCAACGGCGCTGGCGTTCCGCAACCGCGAGTATACGACGCGCTGGATGACCTCTCACAGAAGGGCTTCGTTGACATCCAGCCAGGCCGGCCCAAGAAGTTCGGTCCGGTTGACCCCAACACCGCAATCGAGCGCTTCTGTGAATTTAAACAGCGTCAGTATGACGACGAACTGGCCCGCATGCACCAACTCGGCGAACAGTTGGCAGAGGCTATCGATGACGAAACGGCACCAACCGAGCAGTCGGAGATCTGTTGGACGTACGCCGATCGCCACCGAATCCTCGAGAAGCTCTCTGAACTTACGACCGCGGCGTCTGCAGAGATACAGATGATCACGACGCCGGTCAGTTTCGAGCGTATTCTCAACCATCACGTCGAGGAACTGACGCGGAAGGCCGAAGCAGGAGCGACGATCCAAGCAGTCGTCTCGGAGGGCCAGACGATCTCACCCGCCGTCTACGATCGCGCCGAGGAAATAATGGATATTCGCCGCGTCGAGACCATCGAAGGGAGGATCTATCTCTACGACAACGCGCACGTGCTGATCGCATTCGCCGCCACCAACGCCGAGGGCTACGTCGGTATCTCGACTACGAGCGATACACTCTATCGAACTCAATCGCAACTCTTCAATCTGCTCTGGGAGAACGGCCGCAAAACGGTCCGCCCTCCTGTCGGAACCGTCCAAACAGGAGATGACGATGGATAACAGAACCCGATCACCGTGAGACGATCACGCGAGTAGCCCAAACTGTGTGTCAGGCAGCAACTCGACCACCACACCCCTCATCACGAGTGTATCTGTTGAACAATCCATGGAAAAAGTGACCAAAGGCTACGACACCGAAAATGTTACCAAAATATACGGTTCACACCCCTCGTCCAGAGTGAAAACAAGCAGAAATACCCCCTGTTCGGAGCGAGTACAACCGTGTGCGTACGAGGTGACACTGCGGAATCTGATACACCCCTCATCAAGAGTGTATTCAGAAACGCGGGCAATCCGTTGTGAGAGTGACCGCAAGGTGGATCATGAATTTTCAGGGACAGTTGCCGAGAGTTCACTGTGGAACGTATGGAAACAGGGAGACTCTGACCACACACACCCCTCGTCAAGAGTGTAACGAGCATTCGGTGTCTGCCATCTCAGATGGACAGCTACAGCACCACCGACACGGGAAGCCACCAGAAAAGCAGAGTGAGGCTATACAACGCCCGTCTGAGTAATGTGTGAGTGATTCTATGGATGGAGAAATAGTCATTATCTGTATACCTTAGATGGTTCTACTGACTATTCGCAAAACTATAGCTATTCTAACTACTCTCTAGTGGGTTTATTATGTTGTAGTGCGTAAAGTCCATTGACTTAATTCTATTCTATAAGAGAACGAATGTTTAATTCGTTCAGTTGCTAGTGAAGTATGCTTTAGGTTTTAGCTACTTAGGGAGCTGTATTCCGTCTTTTATCGCCGATAGCGGCCTTTTGTCGTCGATCCTGTCGTTCTATTCTCATCCCAAACCCCCGTTTCATCTGCAACTCCCATCCCCCTCTCGCATGTTTTCACTCTTGACGAGGGGTGTGTGGGTTCTCTATAAAAAGAACAGCGCGAGTACCCCGACCCCACTGTGATCGGGGGTGAAGCGCGTCAAAATACCTACGCTTAACAACCTTCAAACCATATAGAAATACAATGCAGTCGTCTAAACTCACCCACACACTGTCGTTCGGACTAGACATCCACACGGGGAGTGGCGACGACCTGCAAACCGGTTGCCTCGAAGCACGACGCATCCGCAACGAAGCCAATCGTCTTGACAAAGAAGGCTGGGATTGGAACGATATCAGAGCGACCGTTGCTGATAACGCTGATCACGTGAAAAACACCAGCCAACTTATTGTTGACAAAGCGCTCGGTGAAGTCGAACGGTATCTCGATTACAACGACGACGGTTGGGGTCGCCCGTACCCATACATGGATGGGATGTACCCAATGGTGATGAACCACGGGGAAGGGTATCGCTTCTTCATCGAAGATGAGGACACGGTGCGATTCCGTATCAGCTCTGAACCGTATAATCACGTCAAAGGCGAACTTCGCGGGAGCCCCGACCACTTCGACCGTCTTCGGACTGTCTTCAGCGATGACGAATGGCGAGTTGGGACGGCTGAAGTCGTTCACAAACACGACGAGTGGCGACTCCACGTCACCGTCACTCACGAACAACATAGGGTCGCCAGTAAGCACGACGCAGACACGATCGTCGGCGTGGATGTGAACGAAGATTGCATTGCTCTCGCTGCGATGGCTAGAGACGGTGACGTGAAAGACTCCGTGGTGTTCGAGTATCCATCGGTTAAAGAACAACGCCACGAGTTCTTCACCAAGCGAAAGCGGATGCAGAAAGCCAAGCAGACCGCGTTCGAGACAGTCGTACAGACTGAAGAACACGACTACGTTCACGACTGTCTGCACAAAGTGTCGCGGGAAGTAATCGAATGGGTTTCGCAGTTCCCGAATCCGGTCATTGTCTTTGAAGACCTCAAAGACATGCGAGACTCGATTGATTACGGAACGCGGATGAACCGTCGCCTCCACTCGCTGCCGTTCGCAGCACTCCGTGATATGGTGTCGTATAAGGCTGCGTGGATGGGTATTCCGTCTGACGATGTTGATCCGGAGTACACGAGTCAACGGTGTCCACGAACAGAGTGCCAGCACACAGAGCGGGCGAATCGTCACAAGAAGCGGTTCAAATGTCGTCAGTGTGGGTTTCAAGATCACGCGGACAGGAAGGCAGCGGTGTGCGTGGTACAGAACTGGGTTGACGAGCAGAATGGAAATGTGCCGTCTCTCGAAACCCTTCCACGTGTGTGGAAGGTGAGACGGGCGGCATCGGGTCGTGGTGGAGCGACCGACTCTCACGGACTCGGTTTGAGTTCGGGTGTTTACTGACACGGAACGTCGGCGCAAGGTGAGAGCCGAGCGCGAGAGGAATTAAAGTCCGTTGCGTCAGCTGTGCAGGACTAAACACGGACGCCACGGGCCACCGCGCCCGTGGTACTTCACTGATAACTATTCAGCATCTGTTCCCACATCGAATGTCGGGTTTGGAACCACTGAAACCGTCGAAAACAGCCTTTTGACTTCGGTGAACACACTCGAGCCGTCTCTCTCGAGTTCATCATTCTTGAGACGAACTGTCCGTTGGGTGCCAGCCGTGAATCACTTGGATACACTCTTGACGAGGGGTGATGGTTGAGTGGCGAAACTGATCTCCGTATCACTCGGGACTACCTTTTCGTGCTCGACTGGTAATCTCCTGTGAAACGGATGCTAGCATCTGTTCGCACACCGATTTACACTCTTGTCGAGGTGGGGGAACGATTAAGTTCGGGGAGTACGCGCTATACCACATCGATGGCCGAGGAACCGTCCCAACTTTCAGATTTTAACGACCGATTTGAGGATCCGGCGGAAGATCCACTGTTCAATTTTGATGACGACGACGCCGAGCACGCGGATATCTTCGCTCGAAAAGAACTGCTCAAAGTCGGCCACGTTCCGAAGAGTGCGCGTATTGTCGGCCGCGACGATGAGATCGAGGCTGTTGCCGCCGAACTCAGACCGATCGTTCGTTCGGACCCACCCAATAACGTGATGATCTATGGCAAGACTGGGACGGGAAAGTCCCTCGTTGCTCGCCACGTTACCGAGCGGGCCCGCCGTGCGGCGGCATCGAACGGCGTTTCGGTCGGAGCGGTGTACGTGGACTGCGCCCAACACAACACGCAGACGCGTGTCGCCAGGACGGTTACCCGGTCGCTCAACGAGACTGAGCAAACCGACTTTGATATTCCGCGAGCTGGGATCGGCAGCGGTGAGTATTATGATTATCTCTGGGACATTCTCAACATCGCTTATGACTCCGTGATCATCGTCCTTGACGAGGTTGATCGGCTCGAGGACGATGACATTCTCATGCAACTTTCGCGCGCCCGCGAGTCAGGGAAAGCGGACTGCCATCTTGGCGTCATCGCTGTGAGCAACAAGATCGAGTATCGCGATCAACTGAACGAGCGGGTCAAGTCGAGCCTTCGGGAAGAGGAGTTCGTCTTCCAGCCCTACGACGCAAACCAGCTCCGAGAAATCATGATACATCGCCGTGATGCGTTCCACGAAGGCGTTCTTTCTGATGACGTGATCCCACTTGCTGCAGCGTTGGCTGCCCAGGAACATGGTGACGCACGAAAAGCGATCGAGATTCTCCGACACGCCGGCGAACTCGCCGAGCGAGAAAACGTCGATATGGTCACTGAAAACCATATCCGTGATGCACAGGAGTGGGCGGAAGTCGACCGATTCGAAGAACTCCTACGTGGTTCGACGACGCAGGTCAAATTCATTCTGTACTCGCTTGCGTTACTGACCGAAGAGAACCCGAACGAAGACGGCTTCTCGACCAGCCGTATCTACAACCGGTACAAAGAAACGGCGGCGAAAGTCGATACCAAGATCCTGAGCGAACATCGCGTCTACGAACTACTCAAAGAGCAAGCGTTTCTTGGCGTCGTCGAGTCCACGCGAACCGGTGGCGGACGTGGTGAGGGGAGTTATCTCGAGCACCGGTTGGTACAGGACACCGGTATCGTGTTGAAATCCGTCCTGCGCGATAGTCGACTCAAGGAACTGACCTGACAACTCTCGCCCGGTCGTTCTCGGTCGGGACGACACCCCTGGTCACGAGTGTATCTAGAACCGTCTCTCATCGATCACTCTCTGGCACAAAACAGATCACAGCAGTGTCTGTACCGGATGTTCTACTAGCCCCGTAGTCGACTGTTTCGGGAGTCTCAGTCAATAGTAGCCGTTGATTCCTCTCTATTTATCTCAATCAATTATTATGTATTTAAAAAGGATGTAGCGACAGGGAATCTCACTCGAAGTCGTAGCCCCACTCTCGAAGCTGGTCGGCAACCTCGTTGGTGTGCTCAAGGCCAACTAGAAGTGCGGCCTCACGAAGATCAGCTTTCTTGACTGACTCCCCAAGGACAGCCTCGACATCCATCTTTCCCTCACGCTGCCGGTCCAGCGTTGACTGTTGCAGATGCAACTGGACGGTTTGTGCACGACCGTCAGTGATGCTGTTACGCTCGTAGATCCAGGGAAGACTAGTGCTCGAGGTACCGTTCGATATGGTCTCGTCACGATCGTCGTCGTGACGCTGGTCGCGATCAGTGCTGGACGTGGGCTCACGATCGGTCCTGGTCGTCGACGTCGACGCCGATGTCTCGAGTGCATCTGACTCATCATTCCCAGCGTCGTCGTCTGGGTTGCCACTACTGAACGGATCACCTGCGCTCCCACTTTTGAATCCCGTCATGCCTTCACCTCTTGTTCGAGCGTACCAGGCTCTGGCGGGTTCGGTGCTTCGAGACCGGCCTCCTTCTCGAGATAGCGAGCCAGTTTATCGAACTGGGCAAGGGTCTCAAGTTCGTAGTCTCGTTGGCGGTCGCGATGTTTACGAACATACTCGAATGCCGAGCACTGCTGTTTCCAACAGCCTTCCATCATCGACGTTCGATCGCTGATGATCTCGGGTGTCGAGAACTCGATTTCATCGATGAGTTCCTTCTGGTCATTCGTTCGTTTGAATCCGTTCGGGACTGCAGCCAGAACACCGACTTCGATGTTCAGCTGATCAGCGAAGTTACTCGCGAGTTCCTCGAGGCCTTCGACTGATGCACGTCCCTTAGCCGAGGGCTCGACTGGAATAACAAGATTGCGCGTCGCGAAGATTGCGTTGTAGAGATGATCCGACTCGGTCGCTGGTGGATCACAGATCAGGACATCGTAGTCATCAGCAATGCCAGCGTCGGCGAGGACACGCTGCAGTTGGGCATAGATATTGTACGCGTCTCCGAAGTCCTCGGCTTTCTGCTGTTCGCGAGAGAGGTGATCCGCGAGATCTGAAAGCATGTTGTGCTCTGGGATGACGTCAACGCCCTCTGCAGTTCGAATAAGATCCTCAAATGAACCCTTCGGTGCGTTAACCATGTGACGGACAAGGTTGTCTGCATCGCTGTTGGCGCGGTCCTCGTCGACACCGAGCAGTCGACTCAGATCACCATCTTGTGGATCCAGTGGAACTACTAGCACGTCGAGGCCGGCTCGAGCGTGCGCGACGGCTAGATTCGCCGTCAGCGACGATTTTCCGACACCACCTGCTTCGGAGTATACTGTGTACGAGAGCATGAATGTCTTTTGTGTGCTACTAAGATAAGAAACTATGCAAGACAAGTTGTATAAGACTGATATCTAAGTAAGATATCTTAGGACCAAATCTAAGATTCTTAGCTAAGTCGAGAGAGTATAGCGACCACAGGAGTTATAGCGATTTTAGCTGAATTGAGGCGCTAAGCCCCCTTCCTCAGCGAGCGCCGAAGGCGCGAGCAGGGAGGGGATACAGTGTCCCCAGAAATCTTTGATTTCTGGTGTGCGAACGAGATGCAAGGCGTCTCGTCAACGCCGCTCGTTTTTCCTACACTCTACTACGGCAGACCCACAGGCCCACGCTATCGGTAGCATTATGAGTATCTACTTCGTAGATACACTCAATGGATCGATACGAGGTCGAAGGACACGAAGTCCTCGAAGCCGAAGTTAAACCGACCGGCAACGGTGCGCACATCTACGTCCCAAAGGCGTGGACTGGCGCGACCGTCAAAGTCGTCCGCGTCACCGATCCAAACGACGAAGACGAGTAGATCATGCGCTACAACTACAGGTATCGGCTCAATCCGACCGACGAACTCCACGAACGGTTAGCGTGGACTGTCGATACCTGTCGACAGGTCTACAACCACTTCCTGCACCGACTCAACCGCGAGGACGGCACGTCTTCCTACTCCGAGCAGTCGGTGCTCCCCGACCTCAAGGACTGGTGGACCGACCTGAAACAAGTCCATTCGAAGGTGCTGCAGAAGGTCGTACAGCGGCTGTACGACAACCTCTCGACGCTGAAGGGGCGGAAGGACAACGGACACCGCGTCGGCGAACTCAAGTGGAAGGCCCCGCAGAAATATCGCTCGATCAAGTACAGTCAAACCGGCTTCGAACTCAAAAACACGAGTGGTCGAACTGTGCTGTCTCTTTCCAAAATCGGCGATATTCCGATGGTCTACCACCGCGACGTTCCCGACGACGCCACGATCAAAGAGGTCGTTATCAAGCAGGAACCGACCGGCGAATGGTTCGCTGTGCTCGGGATCGAAACCGAGGACGACTCGCCGCCGAAGCCCAAGAAAATCGAGGACTGTGTCGGGATCGACGTGGGTATCCTGAAGTACACGCACGACACCGACGGTACGGCCGTCGAACGTCCAGACATATCTGACGAACGCGACCGGCTGGAACGCGAGCAACGGAAACTCTCACGCAAAGAGCACGGATCGGCGAACTACCGCAAGCAACAGCGTGTCGTCGCCAAACGTCACGCCGATCTGCAACGGAAACGACGGGACTTCTTGCACAAACTCTCGAACCACTACGCCCGGGAGTACGACCTTGTAGCCATCGAAGATCTTGACGCCAAGGGGTTGATGGAACTCCCATCGAACAGCCGCAACCGTGCCGGGGCTGCGTGGGGAACGTTCCTTCGGATGCTCGAGTACAAGTGCAAACGAGAAGGCACACACTTCGTGGCTGTCGATCCGGCCGGAACGACCAAAGAATGTGCGGCGTGCGGTGTCTCGAGCGACAAGCCGCTGTGGGTCCGCGAACACTCCTGTCCCTCCTGTGGCTTCATAGCGGACAGAGACTGGAACGCGGCCTACAACATCTTGGTACGTGGACTGAAGCAAGTAGGGACGGGCTGTCCCGAATCAACGCCTGCGGAGACTGCGCTCCCTACGGGGACCGATTCGGTTCCTGCAAAGCGCGTCGTGGAAACAGGAAGCCCCACCCTCAAGGAGCGAACGGCGCAAGCCGTGAGCGAGTAGGGTGGGGAGGAAGTCACGAATACAAGGAATGCCCTTACTGCGGAGAGACTGTCAAAAGTTTCCCCGGACATCTACCTTGCCCTAATCAGTAAGCAGGTGTAGTGAACGGATAGTTCAGTCCGAAAGGGGTGAAAGGAACTCCATGTGAACTGTTCTATCTGTACTTCCGGTGTTTATCGCCATAGTTTACGGTTAGCGCTCAGATTCCGTAGGTTGAACTAATTGGTCGTGTCGCAAAGTCCTCTAGAGTTCAGTAGTAACTGACTCCCGTGAAGGCGGGGTTGCCTCTGGTGTCCAAACCGAGGTACCCCATGCACGCCACAATCGACGTGCGGTTCG
>Ga0075134_100448_pt1 | contig 15115 bp, 12 predicted proteins | sample AntRauMetaRauer3_FD_69803 | JGI IMG/M metagenome (GOLD analysis project Ga0075134, IMG submission 69803) | Saline lake microbial communities from Rauer Lake, Antarctica, in enrichment culture - Antartic Rauer Lake 3 Metagenome Rauer3 | ecosystem: Environmental > Aquatic > Non-marine Saline and...
GTAATTCTCTCGTCGAGACCGTCAGTACAACCGCTTCGACACAGAACTCAGGCCGCAGAAACAGCTAGCCGAGGATGCTTTGTGAGGTACTGAGCCTCAGGATTTTCTGGCTGTCTTCTCTCTTCCACGGAACACGGCCGTCGCCGTATCGAAGTCCACACTGGTGAATTCGAACACCACGTCCTCGATAATGACCTCGACCCATGGGCCTACATCGCCCATCAAGAGGGTGGCGTAGCACCGAGCGAGCCAGCAGTCGATGCTGGAGAAGGCGAGAACATCGATGCGCTTCAACCAGTCAAAGAAGACACGTCAGGTATTGATGGCACACTGGACGCATCTGAAGCGCCCTCTCAGAACACCCAACCGACCTCGACTGTGGAAGATCGATAATGGGAGAACTCGAAGACGCATTTAGAAATGTCATGACCGGCATTGTCGAGTTCTTCCTCGACGAGGTCGAGGAGATTTTCGAGGATGCCGCAACCGAATTTTCATCCGCGATTACTGAACGGATGGTTCGGCAGCTAATCGTAGTTCCGAATCCGTATGAATCAGCCACTGCTGGCAACGTGTTCAACGGGGTATTCGATATCTCGCTGATACTGCTACCGATCTTCTTCGCTGTAGCACTCGTCGCATGGCCGTTCGGGGAGAATAGGGAATTCAGCCTCGTTGAGATGATAATCCGGCTGGTGATGGCGATATTCTTCATCGGGATTTCCCAGCCTGCGTGGGGGTTCGCTATCGATGTGACCAACGCCGTGACGATTGGGATGCTGGACTACGACCCGACTGTGGGTGGGGCCTTCGGTTCCTACGAGTCAGCTGGTGATTTAGCGTCCACGCTGAGTATGGTCATCTCTCTGTTCACGGCGTTTCTGACGATGCTCGCCGTGATATTCACGATATTCTTCCTGCTACTCCGGTGGTTCATAGTGTATCTCGTGTTCATCGGAACCCCGTTCTTCGTGGCTCTCTGGTTCGTTGGACGAGGGCCGCTTGAAGCCGTTGGCAACGTCGGATCGACCTATCTCAAGATGGGTGTCTATGCACTGCTTTCGGGTCCGATTATCTCGCTGGTCATCCTCACGATGGCACTCATCGAAAACGGTGGCTTCGTTGAGGGGGCGGACGGAATCGCTGGAACTGCAGCATCCCTCGCTGCGGAGATAGCCCTGATTATGATCTTCCCGATAATACTGGTCGTGGTCGTCTGGAAGCAGATATCTTGGGCGGGCAAACCACTCGGAGTCGGGGAAGCCGCGACCACAGCAACCCTGGCCGCCGCTGCAGCGGTCGGGACTGTAGCAACTGGTGGCGTCGGTGGCGTGGTGGCGGGTGGAGGTGCTGCGGCCGGTGGCGCCGGCGCTGCTGGCGCAGGTGCTGCTGGTAGTGCAGGCGGGGCTGCTGGTGCTTCGGGTGCTGGTGCTGCCAGTGCAGGTGCATCTAGCTTGGGGAGTGGTGGGTCTGGACTAGCCAGTCGAATGGGTAGTGTAGCGCAGAGAGGAAGGAAATTCGCCACTGGACAAAGTCAAACGCTATCGAAAGTCGACGATAGCGTCAGTTCCGGAGTGAACAAAGTGAGCGAGACGGCATCTGGTGTTGCTGATAAGGCTAATCCAGTGAGTCAGTTCAACAACCATGTTGATAAGAAAAAAGACGCAGCTAAACACGCATCTGAGGCCAGTGAGTTCGTTTCTGAAGCAATCACCTCTGGCGAGCTTGATCTTCAGAGAGCATCGGATCTCGGAGTTATTTCTCAAAATCCAGCAGAAGGAGATAATGCAACTGTGTACACAGATAGTGACTCAGGTGCTACGATGGCCTCGTATCAAGATTCCACTGGTAGGACACAGACAGTGAATCTCAGCAAAGAGCAGCAGGCTGCTGGAGACCTTGCAAAGAGAACTAGCGAGTCTGTCAACAACTGGGAGACAGCACAGACTGCAGGCCAAAAGACATCAGAGGCGGGGAGAGCCGCAGGTGGAAGCACTAAAAGAGGAGCGAAGATGGCTGGATTCACCATTCCAAGAAATGTTGCTAAAGTAGGCAGCTCAGCGCTTGTGGGAGCGGCAGGTGGAAATCCTTATCTGGCGTATTCCGGGACGAAAAAATCCAGCTCAAATATGATGATTGGGCCAGATAAATCCGAAAGTTCTGGCCGGCGTCCGCGTGAGGAATCGACGTTAGATGAATTTGGAAAGGCAGCGACTGGGGAGGCAACTAATTATGGAGACATCAAATAATGGTAACTCGAACCCCATGGTCAGCTCGGTCACCATTCTATTCATATATTATTGAGGTAATAGAAGGAGATAATAGAATTTGACCTTGGCGCTTACTTAGACTAAAATGTCATACATACAGTGGTTGGGAGTCGCATTGCTTGTCTGTCTAATTGATATTCTTGCATTTATTCCGATGTATCTCTCACAAGGTTTGATACGTCGTTACTGGCTGAAAGCCGCGATAAGCACAGCGGTAGTAATGTCGATAACCGCATATTTTGGATTACCAATCGATCAAGGATGGGAAATTGTAGGTGAGAGTGTCATATTTAATGGCGTTCTGATGTACGGTCTCATCTATGGACTAATGTTCATCCCAGCTTCTCTATGGGATGGAAGGGTTCACGGACCTATTGGTACGGGCAGCACACTGCTATTATTGCTTGCGCTGGCGCTGACTTTCGTCGAAGATTTGGTCGGGGAGCAAGTGATCAATCAAGGCATTGTTGGGGAATTCGTTCTCCCAATCATCTATCTAACTGTATTCTTTGTTGGAGCTCTTGGGGCCTGGTATCGAAACGACACACAGCCATTTGATTCCAATTCAGATCAGGAAGCACCTATAGCGTACTCAACGACCTCAGATCTCGCAATCAAGGATGACTCAGCAGAAGTCGATATATCATCAGAGTCGCCGAGCGACAACAGACAGAAAGCTATTCAACAAACAGTTCAGCCCCCGACAGCTGTATCTCTGGAACAATTATCCTACGACTGGCGATACTCCCAAACCACGTTTGCGGATATCGGTGGGTACTACGAAGTAAAAGAGGCGCTGAATCAGCGTGTTCTGAAGCCACTGAAAACCACACTCGAAGGCGATGACCGGTACGAGCGGTTTGGAATCCAGCCGTCTCGGGGTATCATGTTCTACGGGCCACCGGGAACAGGGAAAACGATGTTCGCTCGGGCACTCGCCGGCGAACTCGAGATTCCCTTCGTGGAGCTGTCCCCGGGTGATGTCACCAGCAGATGGGTCAACGCTAGCACCGAACAGATCCAGGTCCTGTTTCAGGAAGCGCAATCGCTGGGCCCCTGCGTGATATTTATCGATGAAGCTGAACATCTCTTCGGCGCACGTACTCTCGGTGACGGGACGATTCATGCAGAGGATCGGAAAGTGACCTCAGAATTCCTCGTCCAACTCACGAAAGAGAATCGCGAGGCGATTGTCGTCTCAGCCACCAACCGGCCTGCTGATATCGACTCAGCAATCCTCCGTCCGGGTCGACTGTCGGCTCACTTTGAAGTCGGCCTCCCCGACGAAGAGGCACGTCATGCCATACTGAACGTGCATCTCACTGCTGTCCCATCGGAACTCTCCGGTGAAGACCTGGCCGAACTCGCAAGCCACACTGTGGGACTCACTGGAGCAGAATTGAAAGACATCGTCGAAGATGCGCGGAGAAATGCAGCTGAACGTGATGCAGAGTCGGTTGAGCGAGAGGACTTCCCACCGAATGAGGAATTAGAGGAACTCTCAAAAGCGATGAATCACGACATCGAGGAGCTACCCAGTGCAGGCGAAAACGATGCGACCGGGACTAGCACGCCAGACACCATGGGTAGCGATCCAGAAGACTTCGAGGACCCTGGACAAGGCACGCGCGGGTATCACTGATAACGAGTCATACGGTGTTACTGGGGATTGGATATTGCATGCCAGTTTATTTCTCAGTCTGTTCTTTTGAATCGGTTGTTAGAATAAGACTGTATATTGGTTGCCTGATTTCGATGATTGTTGCGCTAAATGAATACTTCATAAGAGCACTAATACTGTCGGTCGATGAGGAGGGTCGTCCGCCAAGTCAGAGTCGGGAAGAATTACTTCGCGTTTCTGCCGGTTCGAGGGTGAAACATTCGCGATAACAACCCCTGCTTTTTGAGGGATGGGTCGAACTCAAGATAGGCGAAAAGCTGCTGCCAAGGCCCTGTGAGTCGAATTGTCTTCTTTTCTTCGTTGAGCACCAACACCCCTGCTTCTACGAGTCGCGGAACATGCGTCTGGTGCAGCGACACATACACTGCTTTTCGGTTGGACGCGTCTCCGTCTGCACCATGTTCCTTAGTGGCGATCTCCGTAGTGACATCACCCGATGTCGCCTCCCCACCCAACCCTTTGAGGGTACGAAGCAACTCTCGCCTACGCCTTGCTGAAAGCAAGATAAATATTTCATCTTCCGACAACATTTTTCCACCATCGTCTAGATTTTTTGTATTGCCCGGCACAGAATCCCCTAGTAGGGGTCGTAGTTCAAGCTACATTACGATAGTTCTACTATACTGCTATTTTGGATACCATTACAGTGGTAGAGTAGTGTCTGCAGTCCCAGTATCTATCGAGCCGTGCCTACATCGTCATCATCGATGACCTAAAAAGTGTGAAAGGGTTGGCATGGGATAGTGATTACACGCACTGTAGCTTGCAGAGCGGTACTATCAGCAGTTGAGTGGTTCTACAGAGCCTACGCTATAGAATTTGGTAAACTTGGTTCAATTGTAGCGTAGGAAAGGCATCAACTCGCTACTGTGAGTCAATACAGAGAATCATGTTTGGCTAATTTTTATTACACCGCCTCAGGTACGGACTCAGTGGGACACGGATTTGTGGTCAAAACCCCCTATTAGCTCCCGACCGCAAATCCGCATCCCGTGTGTCTTTGACCGGACGTTGGTTGCGTCCGGTCGGTCGTCGACGGCGTGAGCGGTTAGAATGGAAGAAACTCACCACAAAGCGTATATCGGGTGTAGAGAATCTTTCCCATGTGGGCGGCGGTCCCCGCGAGTTTCACACCTCCAGTTTTCAGTTGCCGGGGCCTCGCCCAACTGCATCCCAGCCGGGTGTTGCCCACGCCCGGTCTTCTGCAGCTCGATTCGAGAGATAACACTGGTGTTACGGAGGTTTTATGTCGCATAGAATGAAGTTACAGATGCCGGTAAGATACGGCTGTCAGAGGCACTGGTGGCTGGTCTATTCACCAGCTACCTTTTAGAGAGAGTCTGTGGAAAGCTCAATTCTCCCAGAGCGATTGGATACGACCCTCGATGGCATCAAGAACCGTAGAATAGACGTCCAGCGGATGGCGCGATGACAGTGACAAGTCAGTCGCCTCTACTGCAGTTGGTGGTTGGTGAAAATGCAGTCGTGTGTTGTGTGGGTTTGGATGGCGATCCCAGCGACACTCCCATCGGCTATCATCCTGGTCCGTTTCGATGTAGTGGAACGAAAAATCTCCCGTCGTGAACCAGCGAATATCGATTCGAGCAGCCACGACGGTCTCAGGATACTGTCCCGCGTCAACTAGGGCGTGAAGAAGGCGAGGTTCGTAGATGTCTGGATCGAATTCCGTCTCCACAATGAGAGCCTCAGTTCGAAGGTGCCGGTCCAGAAGCTGTAGCGTCTGTCGGTCAGGTGGGCCAAGGGATCCTGAATTCGAATCGGCTGGGTCTGGCTCCATCTATGCTGGGATGAGATGTCCGTCGTTCTCTGCGAGCTGACGGGCGAGTTCATACAGTCGAATATCTCGAATAACACCGCGCCACTCACTGACTGCAGCCATCCGGTCATGGATCGTCCCGTGACTGTCGTGATCGTAAACGCTCACAGCGGTTGGATCGGTAGCGTCAAATTCTTCTTCATAGTTGGCCCGTTCTTCTTCAAGTTCACCGACCCGGTCGATAATCTCCTCGACAGTCAGTTCGTTCGCAATCCGACTGGCATCTTGCCACTCTAAATATCCCTCATTACGTTCGTACTGCATGGGTCGACCGTCACGGTTCACACTGACGATGCCCATGTCTACCAACCGGTCAAGATGCTTTTTTGCAGTGTTTGGGGAGCAATCTGCAATATCTGCAATCTTGGCTGCTGGGGTGGGCGAGGTGATCCCCATGGCAACATCGTAGACACGACTAAACGTATCCTCCCCCTGCTGCCACCGCCGCTTGGTGGCTGTTGACTCTGGCGCTGGGTCAAAGTCCGTCATAGGCACTGCTACGATTTCAAGCGCAATATATCTTTGCGAGTTTCAGATATATGCGTTTCGTTGAGCGATACGGCTTCGACGGAGTGAGGCTTAATCGCTGGCGAGAGGCGCGCGGTACGGGCCGGGCTCGTTCATCACAAGATCGTCGAAGTGAGCAGTTCGGGCGACTAATCGGGGCACATCGGGTTCCAAATCAGTCGTCAGCGAACCAGCGAAGCCGGGCTCTGTGAGATAAATGTAGAAAGCAAGCTCGACGATCGCCTGGACAGCGTACAACTTCTCCAGAGAGTTGATACCAGGAATGAGTCTTTCCTCAGCGAACGCGTCCGTACTGGGGGAGTCTGCCGAAAGGCCACCTGGCATACCACTCCCCGTCTCGGTACCCTGAGTCATCGACGGTTCCTCAGCGAGCGAGTGATGCCATGCAGGGTCGACAACGCAGAGAAACTCATCAAGAATCGTCCGGACGAGACTTCCGCTCACAAGCATCATTTCACCGAATCCAGGGGAGTGGTCCGTGAGAGCTTGAGTTGGCCCTTCCTTGGGTTCAGAATGGGTGTCAATGTGAAGATATTTCGAAGATTTTGCTTTGTTCGCGAGCTCCACAGAGAGGAAGGTGCCACCCTGTGCGGTCGACAATGCGAGCTGGAGTTCATCGAGGGCCTGAGAGACCACAGGGATGTACTCTTTCGAGTAACCGAGTTCACCAATAGCAGCGTGGATCGAGCTGAGTGTGACTGGGCTGTACTTGGGCGTATTGCTGGGGATACCAACGTCTGGTGACCCGTCATTTTCGGAGGGTGCGGTCATCTACGAAGGTTTGTTACGCCGGTATACTATTTGAACTCTCGTAGCAGTCACTTTGTAGCGGCGGATAACCGCATAGTAGCGTTTCTCGCCCAAATTGTACTTTGGAGAGAGCGCTCAAGACGACTCCCCGTGTGCGATATGAATTCGAATAGAACAGCACTCTGTTCTGGCTTAACCAACAATACTAAGCTGTTAGTTGCCTTGTTGGTTAACACGAGGCGACACTGATGTCCTACGAGCCACCGATGCCAGCGGCGGAACTCCCGACAGAAATCGTCGATACGCTCAATGAGTGTTCTCCAGACCAGCTCCACCATGTTGCACGCTACGCAAGAGGAACTGGCAGAGTACAAATCTCGTCAGGCCCGTCTCAAGGAGGAGTCAAATGACGACGAGGTCGATGATCGACCCGATGACCTCCCGGACGACGTGCCGTCGAAGGCCACCATCACTATCAAGGAAATCAACGACAACCGCTACTACTACTGGCAGTGGCGGGAGGGGGAGAAAGTGACCTCAAAGTACAAGGGACCGGCTAAACCGGAATAATAGAGTAGGTTACGACCAAGATGTCGGCTTAGCTCCCTATATGCCAACTAAAACTGGTATGAACTTCTCTTACACCACCCTGCGAGTGTTTTAACCACACCGTCCTGCAAGTGTTTGTCCCCACACCACCTTGCAAGTGTTTAGAGGAGTATACACCATTCTTCAAGTGTTTTCTTCTTATCTTCCCCCACCACATTGCAAGTGTTCTGACTACACCGCCCTACAAGTGTTCGTCTCCAACGCACTCCGCGAGTCTTTTGATTGCACCGCCCTGCAAGTACCCATTCCCCCCACCACGTTGCAAGTGTTCTGACGACACCACCCTGCAAGTGTTCGTTACCAACACACTCTGCGAGCGTTCTGACAACACCGTCCTGCAAGTGTTTAGCCCCACACCACCTTGCGAGTGTTATGTATCTGGTACGTGTCAGACAAATTGCCAGAGTATCTGTTGTTCTTCGTTGGACTCATCTGGGGGTTCGAAGTCGGTTGCCTCATCCTCTAAGTAGTGATTGAGGATCTCGTTCACGTTGCTTGGAACAGCGTTACTATAGCTCGATTGGAGTGCAGCGTCAACAATATCAGCTGGATCGTCAGTGACCTCGTATAGGTATTTCCGGCCGCCTTTTCGACCCAGATTCTTTTCCGCGGACCGGACAAGTCCCTGCATCGACAGCTGGTCGAGGAACTCGTAGATCTTGCGTTCAGATTTCACGCGCCGTCCGCTCGACTCTGCGATTGACGAATAGAGATTGTAGATTCGTTTGGTCGACGCCTCATGTTTCGGTTCGATGAACGCGAGTGTTGTTGCAAGATACGTGAGCGCCTGCTGAGAACTCAGATCCTGCTCGAAATAATCAAGAATTTCGTCCTTCTCAATCGTTTCAGTCGCTTGCCGTGTATGTTCCTCACTAACGGTATCAGCGCCTTCCATTCGGGCGTACTCCCCAGCTTTTTCGAGGATACGAAGTCCCTGACGAACGTCCCCACGCTCTTGGGCAGAGAAGGCGGCTGCCAGCGGAACGACATCGTCTTCAAGAACGCCGTCCCGGAACGCGATACCGGCATAGTATTCGAGTATATCCTGGAGTTCGTTTGCGTTGTACGGCCCAAACTTGATTTCGCGCTCTCCAAGCGTCGATTTGACTTTTGGTTCAAGGACGTCGACGAACTTCAGGTCATTCGAAATACCGATGAGACCGATTTTAGCCTCTGAAATAGAAGTGTTTTCGTTAGCTTCAGCGCGAGGCAGCTCGTACAAGAAGTCGTTTCGGGCGTCAGGCGGGATATTGTCGATCTCGTCGAGGATAATAAGAACGTTCCCCCCGACAGCCTCGATTTCTTCATAGAGGAACTCGAAAACACGATCTGTGCTGTATCCGCTGTCCGGGAGCTGGTCATCAGGGGCGCGGAACTCATTGACAAGTGACGTGACGAGTGCGTAGGAGGACTTGTAGTTACGACAGTTGATTGGGCCGAGGACAGTCAAGGGAACATCCTGCGAATCGGCCTTTTCTTGAAGTTTGTCACGTACCCACTTCGTGACTGCTGTTTTGCCGACGCCCGTAGGCCCATATACGAATACGTTATTTGGGGCATGGCCGACGACGACATCCTGAAGTGCATTTATATAGAGTTTAATCTCATCGTCCCGATGAAAGATCGTCTCCGGCGTGAACGTGTCCTTCTTGAGAGGCTGTTTTTGCTCGAAGATAGAATCCTCTTCGTCGAAAGGATTCTCGTCAATGTCCACCATTGTCTGGACGTCTCTAGCAGACACTATTAAAACTACTCACCACCCTGCAAGTGTTTCAACTGTTTGCATCGGGAACACACACACACCACCCTGCAAGTGTTCTACATTCGAACAGGTGTATAGGCTAATTCTGCAGTAGATACAGATAGCATATAAAGAAGACGAAGATGGCAAGATAATCTCTATACACACTTTTGTTTGAAGTCTACTCTCTACGTATCCTAGCCCTTCTATCTCTATTTTATCTTGACTCCATTTACAGGTAATAGTTACAACAACAACAACATTCTTATTATAGTTAGCTAGTAGTAGGGCCAGTAAGCGTACTCATAATTTCTGATGTCCCCTGATTCCGCTATCTTCCGGAATATCTGCTACTGTACTGATTCAATCCACTCCCCTACTCCCTCTGAAGTTGAAAACACTTGCAGGGTGGTGTGTGTGTGTACATCGGCATGCTTCCCTCTCCAGTCAATCAGAAGGCATTCCAAATTGAGGCGAAATCCGCAGATAGAGACGGGATTGGTTCGAACGACGGTAATCCGGGGTAGAGCGTGAAGTTCCCTACGGTAATTCATCGCCAGAGACGAACGAACTCAAGACGGTGTCTTTCTCCGCGGAGAGTTCACGTCGAATCTCCGACCGGTCCCATTCGAGTGGTGACAGGACACTTTCGGCAGCTCGGATCAGTTGTCTTTCGTAATACGACGCATCGTACGACTCGATCTTCTCGTGAGCCAACGCGACCCGCTCCCGCGAGGTTTTCTCCTCATCGATGACTACGTACTCAATGTCTTGTCCAGGGTTGACAGTGAGATCCTGATCGCGAGCCCGCTTCAGCGCCGCTACGTTCTGCGTGTTCTGCGTGTATCCTTCGAGTGGCTTGGAGATGCGATTCCGTTCGACGAGTTGTCCAACCGGCACCGTCCCAGCGTGGAGCCGATTGATGACGTGTTGGAGATAGTCGAGAACTGCGTCCGGCGACCGGGTCACATCGAACCGTTCGAGACAGTTCCGCTGGACATCCTCGATGAACGGTGGGGTCGAGCGTTGCCGGGCTTCGATGCCTCTAATTTTGAACTCGTCGTCGTCGGCGACCTTCCCAAAGTACTTCGTCAGCGCGCCGGCGTCACTCTCTCGCTGCGGCATGAACGCCACCCAGTCGTAGTGGGCTTCGTGTTCGAGTCGAATTTCGACGCGCTCCGTAATCTCCGTCGCGAGTGTTTCGAGGTCCTCGCGGGCATTGTCGTCGACGTCGGGGTCCGGCGTCACCCAGATGGAGTCGACGATACCGTGGACGACGCGCCAGCCGCCGGCTTCCAGCCGCTGTTTCGCCGTCAGCAGAATCTCACGAGCGAACGCATTGATTGCCTCGTGGCATTCAATGCGTCCAAACTTCGCGTTGCTGAACCCCTGATACCCAAAGCAGGCGACGAGGATCCATTTCAGTGCTCCCGACCGCCCCTCCAGTTCCATCAGTCGGTCCTCGTCGGGGTCGTCCCGCTCGTTCTCGCGACGGATGGCCGCTTTGATATCGTCGCGAGCGTCGATGATGGGTTGTAGCACGTCGACAAGATAGCCCCGGTCGTCGCAGATCGAGTAGCCGAGTCCGGGCACATCGTTGCGGTCGCGATGACAGTCACACCGGATGACGTCGGGCGAGACGTTCCGCGTACAGATGATGTTCGGGTACAGGCTGGAAAAGTCGAGTTCGTGAACATCCTCGTGGAGGCCGACTTCCGGCGCGAAAATGAACCCGCCACGGTCGGCGTCGTGGAGCGTCCCCATCTGTTTGTAGAACTCGTGACGCCAGGAGTTCCACGGGACGAGCACGCCGCGGTCGTGGGCTTCACAGATCTGAATCGCTGTGAGGACGTTCCCGATTGATGCCCAGGCGAGTTCTTGGACGGGTTTTTTCGAGCGCGAGACGAGATCAAGGACGCCGTCGAGATTCGTCTCTCCGTAGAAGAACGTGTTCGATTCGTCGATGATCGCCCGACCGGGTACGTTATACCGTGCTGGGGAGTGGCCCACCTGGCCATAGCTGGCGTAGGTCGACGCACCAGCGAGTTGCTGGTAGTCAGTGTCGGGCCATCGGCTCAGTGTAAATTCGTCGACGCCGGCTACTGTCGCCATCTCGTGGAGGGTCGGGACGATCTCGCTCGTCGAGCAGACTATGATGTCCGGATCCTGCGTTTCGAGCGCTTCCCGGACAGCAGTCAGGATTTCCGCCGGTGAGCCGGTGACGGTATCGCCGGCCACAGACATCTCCGCATAGACGTCGTTGCTCGTTTCAGTCACCGGGATGCTGAGCCGGAGCGTCGACAACTCGCTCGCCGGCGTCGGGTCGATTTCGTTTTCCAGACAGTATCGGAACTCCCGCGAGAAATCAACGTTGAAGCAGGCGAGGTCACCGACTGGATAGTCGGACAACTGGCGTGCCTGTCGAGCGAGCGGTGTGACGCGGTCGATATGGTTGACATCGACAGCGAGGACTGCCTCCTCGTCTCGTCTAAAGCAAGGCCGTCTCGCAATCCTCTCGGTCGCGACGACGTCCGGGTGCTGGTCGTACACTGACTGAAGTGCCGTGAGGTCGAGCTCGGCGGCAGGATCACGAGGGGCGACGTAGAAGCGCGGGGTGTAGTCATCACGCTCGGTCATTACGGCGCCGTCGGTGGCTGACTCCCACTCGAGAACACGGCCGTCGTCGAGGAAGTCGATAGTGAACGGCATCGTCACGGGTCCGAGTCCGGTGAGGCGGCCTCCTGACCATCGTTCGATGCGATCGCGGCTTCGAGCTCCTTGAGGCGCTCCTCGTGGTCGTTGAGACGGGCCTCCTGTTCGAGATCGATGCTGAGCAGCGCCGGCAGGAGCGGATTCTGATGGTTCAACAGCCCGCTCGCGTCGGCGTGCTCGCGAGCGTACTCGAATAGCCGGTCGAACCGTGGCTGGTCGCGACGACGGAGTGCCCGGCGGAACTCCGCCCAACGCTCTTCGATAGCTCGGAGGGCATCTCGGTATGTCGGGTTCGTGCGCCCCATCGTTATCGCCCTCCAGCGCGGGTCGCAGTCCATGCATCGAGCAGGGGGTTCGCAGCAACCGACACCGTCTTTCCGTCAGCTGTGACCCCTGTCCCAACCCCTTCCGGAGCCGGCGTCGACGGCGCCGGCGTCGTCGGTTCTACACCAGCATGCGTGGCACGAGCCGCGAGTAGCTGCCGCCAGTAGGCAAGCGTCGTCTGGTAGTACGCGCCGTCGTCGACGGGATAGACGAGCGTCTCGAAGTCCTCTCCACTGATTCTCGGGCCCATTCGGGTTTGTTCGCACTCCAGATAGTGATCAGCGGCCGTTTCGACCGGTGCCGTGAACTCATCGTGCTTGCTCCGAGTGACAAGCACGGGGATGTCGTACCCATCAGCGTAGGTTGCTAGCGTGGCAAGTGCTCGGGCTTGGAGCGTCTTCGCGTGTGCCTCCCCAAGAGTGTCGTCGGTACGGTACTGTGCATCGATAGCTGGGGCGACGATGAGTGCGGGTGTATACGGGGATGTGTCCTCGTCGCGACTCGTGGACTGTCGACATCGCAGGCTGTCGACAGTCGTTGATCGTTGAATACACTGGTTCACTGCTGTCGGGAGATCACAGATGGCGCCGTAGTGCTGGTACGCGGTGAATCCGCGTGCGACGTAAACCCGATCAAGCATCCGTTGGCTAGGGGCGATTCGAGAGAGTGTGGTCGTTGTAGCATGACCGTTGGCGTCGACCCAGAAGGCGGGGCCGTCATGCATGAGGAGATGATCGAGAACCAGCGACTGCAGGATTGGCACGCCGCGACCGCCATCGACGTCCAACAGCGTGATGCCGTCATCAAGAGACGGAAGGAGCATCCCGTCGCTTGCTGGGTCGGGCTGGCTGGTAATGGACTGATTCCGGTCAGCCCCTCGCGTTGGTTGCTCAGTTCCAAACCGATTCGAGGGTGAGTGGTCTGGCATACTTGCGTAGAGGTCCACGAATCCGATAACCTACGGCGTGTAGCTTCCGCGTTTCAGGAAACCGACCGTACCAATCTGAAACAGCCTGCTGTATCGGGGATTTCGATTTTCTCGTTCGCTTCCGCGAAACTCTCCGGAATCGTCTGCGACAGTGTTAACCAACAAATCGGGTCAATGTAGCCTGAGTGTTGGTTAACAGAGTAAACGTAGCGTCGAACCGCTGCGTGCAACTCAATTAGCCGGCGAACTGACTGGCTCGGTGACGACCGAATATTGCCGATCTCGGCTCGTCCCATCCGCTTCAAGGAGGTTGTACTGGACCATTTTCGAGAGATACGTCCGAACAGTCCGTTTCGTTCGGGGATCATCGACAGCGTCGCTATAGCGTTCGTGGATAGCTCCTGGTCCGAGCGGCCCCTCCTCGTGAACAATCTCGTAGACGGTTTGTTGGTGTGGTGTGAGTGAATCGAGACTCGTCTGCCTGATCTGTGCGCGGGCGTCATCCGCAGCGTCCAGCAGCATTTCGTCAGTGATCGTTTCTTGGTCCTCTCTGTCAGCTTCGCTAGCGGCGGTGCGGAGAATCCCTATCGCGAGACGAGCGTCGCCAGCGGCTGCGTCGGCGATGCGATAGAGTTGGTCATCAGTGATGACATCCTCGTCGAGACCCCATTTTGCACGAGCATGAAGGATGTCGTAGAGCTGTTCGTCGTGGTACTTGTCCATCCGGACGTGTTCGCTGGAGCGGAGCCGACTCACAAGCCGGTCGTCGACACGGCTGAACAGCTCCTCCTCTTTGTTGGCGATACAGACCAGCGCGAACTGCTCCAAACTGTGTAGGTCGTAGAGTATTCCCGGATCTTCCAGCTGGTCGACCTCGTCGAGGATGATCACCGTTCGCGGCCCATCGTACTGCTGGAGCCGGTCGACGAGTTCGTCGTGGGGCGTGGACTGTCGGTGGATATCGATAGTCTGGCCGAGGTCGTCGAGAATCTGGTAGAGCGTTCGGAAGCGGGTGTAATTCCGCCAGCAGTTGACGTAGGTGGTCTCGATGTCCAGCACTTCCTCACGAAGGCGTTCGGTGACGAACTTCGAGATGCACGTCTTCCCGGCGCCGCTGGGGCCTGTAACTATGGCGGTGTCAGCGGGCTCTCCGTTCGTGATGGGTTCGAGGACGCTGGAGAGGTGGTTGACCTCAGCGTCGCGATGCTCGACCTCGCGAGGAACGAATCCGGCCCGGAGCACACGAGCATCGTGGATCATCTGGTGTCGTCAGACCAGTTTTCCGGCGAAGAATAAAAGAATAGCTGGGCTGTTTCCGGAAATCAGATAGATGCCGGGACTCGAAATTGTCGCTGGACCCCTGTCATGGATATTCTTCTCCTGAAGATCGGTGTTTCCGGAAACTTCCGGAATTGATCCACTCCGGGATGACTGATCCAGTTTGCTCTCTTCTGGCGGTACCGATCGACGTCACTCTGTTTTTCGAAGTCGGCCGTCGACTTCGTATAGCCATCCACGATCAAGTAAGCGGTCGATGACGTAGACTGCATCGTCGTCTTCCTCGATATTCCCATCCTCAGCAAGAAGTGTTTCTTGTGCATCGGTGCGGGAGAGTTCGTTGGTCCCAGACGAATACTCAGTACTTCACAAAGCCGCTTAGTTAGAACGTCTGCTTGCTGAAGGTGTGTCTAAAACCAAACAAGCAGACGGTGAGATCCACGAGGACCAGCTTCTT
>Ga0075134_100451_pt1 | contig 15062 bp, 6 predicted proteins | sample AntRauMetaRauer3_FD_69803 | JGI IMG/M metagenome (GOLD analysis project Ga0075134, IMG submission 69803) | Saline lake microbial communities from Rauer Lake, Antarctica, in enrichment culture - Antartic Rauer Lake 3 Metagenome Rauer3 | ecosystem: Environmental > Aquatic > Non-marine Saline and...
AAAGAAGATGAACCAATAGAAGAAGATGAACCAATAGAAGAAGATGAACCAATAGAAGAAGATGAACCAATAGAAGAAGATGAACCAATAGAAGAAGATGAACCAATAGAAGAAGATGAAAAAACTTCTACAATAACTAAATTAAAGTCATTATTAAGTACAGAAATTGCTCATGTTGACCAAGATAGACCTGATGCACAAAATGTTAGTATTGATTACTATGACCGTGATGAAAACGGAAACTTAATCAAAGGTAGACATATTAAAACTTTCTTTGACAAACTAAAAAAATCTAGAGATGGAGATGAATCTGTTCAACGTGATTTATATACTGATTTTAAACATCGATATTGGGAATTAATTAAATACAATTCGTATACTCGTGGAGATATGGCAGATTTAGTTTCAATTGGTATACTTACAATGTTAGGTGTCTTTTTAGTTACGGTTGGATTATTAAGTGTTTTACTTGGTGATGTAGGAAGCTTAGCTGCACTAACTGAAACAACTAGTTATGGTGACCATATTATGATTACGACAATTATCCTAAGTATAGCTAGTATTTCTTTCTGGTTAAGTCGTAGAACATCATCAGAAACTGCTGTTTCTATCATTAAAACTCCAGCTAGAATTATATCTATTTTAATTCTGGTTATACAATTACTTGCTGTTGGTGTTGTATCATATTCACTTCTGTTAGGTGGCGGTCAGGAAGCACTATTACAAATTGAATTAGCATTGGATGATTACGTCGCATCAGGTGCATCATATCTTCCTACGGGGGCATCTGAATCGTTTATGGAGTCATATCAATCATATAGAGGTCCAGAATCAACGATATTCGGACTAAGTATACTACAAGCATCTATATTTATGTCATTTGTTGGTATAATTACATCTATTCCTGTTCTTATCCGAACGATTGCGAGATTAATTCTAACCGCAAATATGAACCCACGAGAATTCAGGGAAACAACAGGTATTCTTCGTCATGAGATTGCAGATGATGAAGAAGATGAAGGATATACAGGTCCAAAGTATGTAATGGGGGAAGGAGAAGTTAATACGAAAGATGTATCGTCAGGTGAAATAAATTATAATGAACCGAACGATAGTGATGTTAATCATAATGATTTAGATAATTTATTAACATTACCTAAAAATATTAAAGGTTCACCATATGAAAATTATGAAGAAGTTAGGCGTTACTGGGTTACAGCACCATATGCATATATTAGTATTGTTTATGATGAAAATTCAAATGATTACCGATATGTCGTTGTAGAACCGGAATTAGATGAAGGAGAACGTGTAGTGTTTGACGAATTAAAAGAACGACTAGATGACGCGCTTCTATTTGAAAATGTTGAAGAAAAAGAGGATGAGGAAGAAGAAAATAAGATAAAACTAGATAAGTTGGAGAAACGTACTATGAAAATAAGTAAAGAATATGATATAGATATTAATAATGAGACATTCCACAGACTTCTTTACTATATAGAACGGGATTATGTCAAATATAATAAAATTGACCCATTACTTAATGATAGAAATGTAGAAGATATATCTTGTGATGGTGAAGATATGTATATTTTCATATTCCACAAAGATTATAAAGATGTTATAACGAATGTTAAATTTGGTAAACATGAACTTCGTTCATTTATTAAAAAGTTAGCTCAACGTTCTGGTGAGCATATTAGTGCCGCAGAACCGATGGTTGATGCATCACTCCCAGATGGTTCTCGTGCTCAGATGACATTAGGTACAGAAGTAACTACAGCAGGAAGTACATTTACAATTCGATTGTTCGAAGAAACACCATTTACACCTGTTGACTTGTTAGATTATAATACATTTTCAACGTTGCAAATGGCATACTTATGGACATCCATACAACATAATAAATCACTTATATTCGCAGGTGGTACGGCATCAGGTAAGACAACATCAATGAATGCTGTTTCGTTATTCATCCCGCCAAAATCCAAAGTAATTACAATTGAGGATACACGAGAAATAAAATTACCTCAAAAGAATTGGATACCGGGGACGACAAGAGAAGGACTTGGTGATGAAAGTAGTGCGATTGATATGTACGCACTTCTTGTTTCAGCACTTCGTCAAAGACCAGAATATATTGTCGTCGGTGAGATTCGTGGCCAAGAGGCGGAAACACTCTTTCAGGCCATGAATACGGGCCACACAACTTACAGTACGATGCACGCTGAGACTGTAGATGCTGCGATTGGACGACTCACAAATCCACCGATTAGTGTTCCAAAACAAATGATAACAGCGTTAGATATTGTTTGTATTCAGAATCAAATTAGGTTTACGGATGATGAAGGACATGCAAAAAATGTTCGGCGTAATGAAGAAACGCGTGAAATTGTACAATTACGAGATAATGGACAATTCGAAAATCGACTACCATTCCAGTGGGATGCTGAAACAGATACATTCATAACTTCACTTGAAGATTCACACGTTCTTGAACGTATTTCAACAGAAAATGGTTGGAATCGTGAAGAAATGGATGAACAATTAAGGCAACGAAAAGAAGTTCTAGAATATATGCTGGATGAAGATATTCGAGAATTCAAAGATGTAGCAAAAGTCATTCAAGCATATATGGTTGACTCTAAAAATGTTATTGAAAAAGTTAGGAATGAAACATTAACGCCAGATTCATTAACAAGCTTAACAGAAATGAATTGGAAAGATGAATCATCAAACGAATTAAATGAAATAGCATCTGAAGGTGCATCTGAAGGTGATTTACAATGACGGACGCTTCACGGAAAGATATTGAAAATACTTCACATAGGGATACAATAATCGAAGATAAACAAAACTACGATACCTATGAAAATAAAACAGACCAAATTGCATACAGGTTATTTGGTGATTTATTTAATAATAACAAAGAATTCTTAGATAAATACCAAAAGAATATGAAAGGTGCTCATATTTCTATAGGTTCAGATTTATATCTAGCTCGTGTATTATTTTATACATTAGTATCTGCAATACTTATTTTCTTTGTTACTACACCAATATCCCTATTTTTAATTTTTAACGGTTCATTGGAAGGAATAACTGAAACGACAATGATGGCTAATGGTGTAGCCATAGGATTTCCAATATTGTCTGTATTCTTATTTGCTCCAATGATAGGGGTTTTATATTATATCATGCCTCAATATAAATCATCTCGTAGAAGTTCATCACTTGATGCTACGCTACCATCTGCAGTTACATTTATGTATGCTTTGAGTCGTGGTGGCATGAATATAAATCAAATAATGAGAATGATTGCGAAAAATGATGAAGTATATGGTGAAGTATCATATGAATTTGGAACTGTTATACAGGATATGGAATATTTCTCAAGAGATTCACTATCTGCCCTTCGTCGTGCAGGAAAACGTTCACCGAGTCAAAAATTTAGTGATTTAATGGACGACATGGTTGCTACACTTGATTCTGGTGCAAAGATGGAAAACTTCCTTGAGCAAAAATCAGAGGATTTAATTGAAGAAGCAGAACGAGAACAGAAACAATTTATTGAACAATTAAGTCTTCTTGGTGAAGTTTATGTAACAGCTTTTGTTGCAGGTCCACTGTTTATGATTATTATATCTGTTATTATGGCACTTCTAGGTGGTGCGAATCCACAACAATTAGATGGAATTGTGTATATGCTTTTACCATTCATGAATGTTGGATATTACTTCCTTATTAATGTAATTTCAGGTTCAGAGGGTGTAAAAGCTAGAAAAATACCAATGAATAAATCAACGATGAAACGTTCTAATGTTGAATTAGAAGATTTCGCTAAAAATAGTGATGATGAAAGAGTTAAACGTGTTCAAAAAGCTAAGAAAAAAAGAGAAAGAACATCACTAATTTTCCCACCATATAAAGAATCTCTCATAGAATTAACGCGAGAGCCAAATAAAACAGCTATATTTACTGCACCGATAGCTCTCATGTTTCTTATATTCGTCGTCATAACAGGGATAGCGCAACCAACATTTTCTGCTTTTATTGATGCTCCCGTACTTCAGACTGTATATTGGTTACTAATTCCAGTATATATTATTCTTGTTCCATTGATGTTATTTTATGAAGTTGGTTCAAGAAGAGAAAGAAAAATGATGAATCGATTCCCAGATGCGTTAAAACAAATAGCCAGCGCAAACAGTGTTGGAATGACCCTCACAGAAAGTCTTGAAACGACCGCAGAGAACACAAGTGGGAGATTAGGTGATGAATTAATGTTAGTTAAAAATGATATTAAATGGAATAATGATGTGAATTTTGCACTTATCAAGTTTGCAAATCGTGTACAAGTTCCAATTATAACAACAACTATGAAACTAATAACAGAAGCAAATGAATCTACTGGTGATATTGAAGATGTATTATCTATCGCATCTAAAAATGTGGAAACACAAGTTAGATTAAGGAAAGAAAGAAATGCAGCCATGATTATGTATACGGCTGTTATTCTCATTAGTTATGTTGTATACTTATTCGTTATTGCATTACTTGATATGATGTTCTTATCCGTTATTGAAGAAATGGGTGCAGAACAAGGTTCTGGTGGGGCTGGAGATTCACCAGATTCTGAACAATTCGATGTAGCTGGTTTAAATGTAGATAGATTTAGATTAGTATTCTATCATTCAACAATTGTTCAAGCATTTGGTAGTGGACTAATATCAGGGTATCTTTCATCTAATGATATACGCTCTGGTATAAAATTCGCGCTAGTATTATGTGTCGTCTCATCTATCATATTCTCTGTAATCTGATTGGATTTTAATTTAGCCTTCAAGGAATAAATATAAAGAGGTGTAAAACGTATAACATATATAATGAAGCAACCTGAATTAAGGGAGACAACAAATAGAGATGAAATGATGTGTCCCCGATGTGAAACAGAAGGTTTAAAAGAAAATCCAGCATATGCCGATGAATATTCGGGGCGTGCTGCGTTATTAAAATCGACACGATGCCCTAATGAAGAGTGTGAATATAATTATGGTGTTCCTGAAAGTGATATAGAAGTTCAATTACCAGATAAAAATTATACGGACGGTATATCAGATATTATTCCAACAGAATTAACATTTGGTTCTGTAATTAGAGTTTCAATATTGTTTGCCGGTATATTTCTAGTTATTACACAATTTGGATTACTCCCATCTGATTCTTCAAATCCGACTACAGACAATGTTGTATCTAATATTAGTGGGAATATAACCGGTGAAAATTTATCGGAGCTATCCAACAAATCAGTTCAATTAAATTATATGAATGATACAGAATATAGAACGATAGAATCTATAAATCAAGATAATAATTTTGAGTTCGAAGATGTTGAATCCGGTGAATATTTATTATATCTACATAGCCCAGATTTAAATATAAATCCTGACGGTCAACAAATAAACGTAAATGAATCAAATATAGATAATATTACAATTAATGTAGCTGATTCTCAATCATATAATTTTAATCAAACCGTAAGTGACGCATTAATAGATATAGATTATAAAAACCCACATAATATAGATGATATTAATTTCACGTTATCCCCGATAAATGGAGATAATATTGAACGCGAGCATAAAATACAATCAGGTACAACAAGAACAATTTTAATACCGATTAAACCGCAATCAGAACAGATTCGCGTTGAATCAAAAGAAACAAGAGAGAGACAAATAGTAAATTCACAGTATGTTAGTAATGAAGATACATATAATATATATGGAAACATGAATGCAGAAAGTTTAAATATAACTCTAACAAATGAAAGTTCATCTGAAGTCCAATCTGAAACAATTGTCGTACCGGAAAGTGGGATAACAGATACAATTTCCGTATTAAGTAATGAAACGATTGGCCCTGTAACAGTAACTTTACGTAATGGTACATCACAAGATAGACAACAAATAACAGGAAAATGGAATGGTGAAAATAATGTAACATTTTTCTCTGGTGTTAAGAATACAACTACAGCTAATTTACAAATAAATCCAGAACCACAAATTGATACAGACACGATTTCGGGAACGATTTCGAATACTTTATTACAACCTGAATTTAGAGGTAATATGCCAATAAATGATGCTGTTATTAAATTCAACGGAGGGGATTCAGATGCTGAAGAAATAGGTTCTGTAAATATGGAATCTAATGCTGAAAACGGTTCAACAGGAGAAGTTATACAAGAATTAGTTACGATTAATGAAAGTGGAACGTATAGACTAAACTGGGATGCAACCATATCTGAAAATCCAAATCTTGTTAACTTTTCATATATAATAAACGGTGATAGTACAGTAATACCTCAAGGTTCTGATGGTGAAGGTTTATCATTAGAATCTGGAGATACTGTTGAAATTATGGCAGAATCTGAAAGAGAAACCGTAAGTAATGATGAGAATTCTCCACACTTTGGTTCATTAAACGAAAATATAAATGTTGTAGATATGCGTTTTAGTGATAATAATCCAAGCGCAGGAGATAATATTGAATTATTTGCTACCGTGGAAAATACAGGTAGTAGAGAAGTAACAGAAGAATTCATATTTTACTTAAATGGTAATGAAGAAGCATCTAAAAGTTATACTATCCCCGGAAATAGTCAGAAAGAAATTGGAGGTATAAATGAATTAGGTACAACAGCTATATCTGAAGAAGGAACAAATGTTTGGTTTATAAATGATAAAGGTCCATTTTTCCTTGAAGTAGGTGATTCAGAACCGGTGTATGGTGTTGGAGAAATATCCGCAACAATACAAGATTTGAGTGCAGAAGGTGAAGTCCGTGTTGATACAACAAATGATGGAGAAACAGATTGTACCGTTCTTGCTAGTGGTGGAGAATGTTCATTCGAAGAATATGAATTTAATCCAAATACAGAAAATAATATACGCGTTGAAGAAGTCAGTGTATCAAATACTGATTATACAATTGAATACACAGAACAAACAAATCCAAGAGATGTGACTGTAGACATGAGAGAAAATAACATTAATGATTACGCTCATGATGGTGTATTAACAAACGCAGATAGTACGGTAGTTGAATTAGTACCCGGTAATATGAGTATGGCTATTAGTTCGGAGAATGGAGTTCCGTTAACATATTCCTTGACTTGGGATGCAGAATCCGTTATAGATAATCCTGTAGTTTATGTTAATAATGAAGAGAAAATAAGTAATTTAGGTAGTTTTCAGGAAACAAAATCATTTAACTTAGACCCTCTTCCTGAAGGAGAAAATACATTCGAATTCTTATCTAGTTCTGGTGGCTATACTGTTGATATAGAATGGATTGAAGATGAAGGTCAATCATATCCAACGACAATTATAGATAACAATCAAGAGTGTCGTTCTGGGGGTTCGTATGCAAATAATTTAACTTGTACTATCACTGGGTCTGGATTATCACCGGGGGAACATACAATTGATTTTAATAGTATATCTAATTCATTTAATTACCAATTATCATACCATTCTAGAGCTATATCTAGTTCTGTAAATGTAGATGTAAATGGTGAAACAAAACAATTCAACCGACAATCTGTAAACCCAACAGAATGGCAAGATGTAGCGACTACATCTTTATTATCACGAGGTAATAACAATGTAACTGTAAGCGTTCCTGATGCAAATAACATGAATCCAAATTCCACAGCTACTATACAATATTCGATTGATACCGGTGATGTTGAAAATCCTGAATTAATAGTAACAAATGGACAGGGGGAGACAAATAATGTTGATATACCGTCTTCAGCATTAGATTCAAATCTTCTAACAGAAGATGTTGATATAACAATACCTTCAGAATGGTTAACGACAAACAATAATCAAATTGAAGTTAAAACGGAAGATGGAATATTTGAGATTTCAGGAGAATTAAGAGTCAAAAGTGAAAATATAAAATTAGATACAAACTAATGTGACAAAAAACTTTTATTAGTTCTTAGTAAATAGTATATTATGATTAAAAAAAGTTTACTAATTGTATTATTGTTAACACTTTGCTTAACAATATTTGTGACACCAGTTTCAGCCGCTGAAGATGCAGAAGCTTTTTTCTTATGTGAAAAAACAGATAGTATATCAGGACAACCAATTTTACCTAGTGCGCCACAGTACGATTCATTAGAATATAATAATAATATTGTACCACTACTCCAACCTCTCGTTAAATTAGCTCTAATACTAATGGTTCTGTTCGGTATTGGTGGTGCAATATATGCTACGCTAAGAGATGCTATGTTCACACCAGATAACGATGATGATGCCACACAATACGTTCGGATGAGAATAAAATTAATAATTGGGGGTATTGCTACGCCTACATTTATAATTATTGGTGGTTTTATAGTTGAAAGAATCACGACATACGAGACTATGTGTTTACTTCCGAACATACTATAATTGTATATCATAGTATCAATATACTTTTACCATTAACTGTTCTATAAATATATAGAAATGACAAATAAATTATACAGTGTTTTGGTAGTTCTTGTAGCAATAACGGTTTTAAGTAGTATGGCTGTCACGCCGGTTATGGCAGATACAGACCCTGATACCGATGGTTCGGAAACAGATAACATAATTTGTGAAGGTGACGGTAATGATAGTACAACACCATTAGGTGGATTGTTGTCGTCTGTAACATTATTACTCGTTACGGTAGCTGGACTTATTGCTGTTCTAGGTGGAGCAGCATATACATTAGCAAGTGCAGCTAATCCAACAGATGAAGATTATATAGAAAAACGTAATAATTCTGTATTATACGGTGGTGGTACTCTCATTTTCCTTTACGGAGCAAATGCACTTGTTACAGAATTATCTGCATCATTAGACTTCAGTTGTGTATTACCGTTCGCGTAAATAAATTATAATTTATTTTCCCTGAATTTTTATCAAACAACTAACTTGTAAATAGTTATTCATTTAGGGTTATAATTTAAAGGTATAATCAATGAAAAAGATACATTACAATTTTATTGGTATAGGATTGCTGATTGGGATGTTAGCTCTTGTTCTTGTATTAACATCTGCACCTGCTGCTGCCCAAGTTGATTTGTGTACAACAGGAGAAGGAGAGACAAATGATGCAGCACAATCAATCAGGAATATATTTATTATATTATCAGCATTAGGTCCGTTATTTGGTACATTATTCTATGTAGGATTATCTGTAGCAGATGCAGCTAGTATTGAAAATGATTATAGTGACCAAAAAAGAAAAGTCATTATATCTGGATTTAGTGTACCTATTGCGATTGCGTTCTTCAGTGTAGTAGGTGATGAATTAATAAGAAATACCACAATTGATTGTTTCTTCCCCGGTTATGAAGAAGAATGATTTAATTATAAACTACCTATAACATTAAACTAATAACACTTTAAAACCATATATTATTTATGAAAACATTTAAATCCTATTTTATATTAATAATATTATCTTTATTTATATTTGCAATTTTATTTTCTTCACCAGTAGTAGCAAACCATGCTACATGTACAACAGACAGTCAGGCAGAAAGTAATCCTTACATTGCAGAAGATAATGAATGTGATGCAGTTATCGATTGGTCAGAAATGTTTTCTGTAACAAATATGAGTGATGGAGATACGTTACAAAGTCAACAGTATGAACAAGAAAGATTATTTTTTACGCAAATTCCTTTAGCTACAAACCCAGATATAAATGATAAATTATCAAAAAATAATTTTTATACGTATGAAATTCATTCTGTAGATGAATCTAAAAAAATAAATGCGGGGACAAGTAAAACAATATCGTATAATAGAAATGATGAGTATTCTGGAACGAATGATGGTTCTGAATATACGGACTATAATATAAATAATTTTATTCCAAATAAAATTAGAACAGATGTATATATACCGGAATCTACGTTTATCAGAATTAAATTACAAGATAAGGATGACAATACTTTAAAAACAATAGAATTAAACCATGATGATTATACATATAATTTTGAAGAAAATGAACAAACAAGGATATCTCAACCAATAGACCTTTCTGAATCTGGACATTCAACACAATACAATATAGATATAGAATTACATCGTACTAATGAAGACACAGAATCTCCAGAGATATCAAAAGTAATCGCCTTAGAAAGAGAAACTCCACCGTACAGAATGTATTCTATGGGACTATCTTCATATCCAAAATTTTCATTATATTCATATCATCAGAAGAATTATATCTCTAATTATGAAAATAATATTCATAATGGATACGCAACAGATACCGTTTTATCTCCATCCTATCCAAAAGAGATGTATGATGATTACATAGTAGAGAATAGACATTATAAGGGTAAATCGTTTGATGTGAGTAATGAAGCTAGACCTCTTAGAAATTCGTATGTAAGTATAGATAGAATTGAACCCTCTGTAAAAGTTCCAAGCGGAAGAGTTGGCCAAGAGTGGGACAAAATAATGGCTGATGAAGGTCGAATATATATAACATATGATTCTGCCGTAGATGAAGAACCAAGAGATGGGAATGATTATATTGTGAAAAGAGTCGGTTCAAAAAGATGGTCTTACAGTGACCTGCAATCTATATCATATGATTTAAAACTAGAAGCACAATTTGAAGATGGTACTTCTACTATAATTGATGATACTACCAGAGACAATTCTGGTTTGTGGTCTGTATCATATGACAAAGATGATATCAATGGTAAAAATATTGTACGTTTAAATTCAGAAATGAGCGTTACAATTGAATATGAAAGATACAATGAAATATATCAAAGATATCTTATTGAAGAAAGAAACCCCCTACCAGATTTATACGGAAAACGGTGGGAAGATGATAGTCCACACACAGAAAAAATATACATGACACATACTGTCGAACATAGTGAAGAAATTGATGGTATGGATTATAATGACGGTCCAGATAATTCTGATTTTGACATAAATATAGGTATGTTTTCTGATGAAACACGAGCGCATGTCGATAGAAAACTTGAAAACGGTTTAGAAAAAACAAGATGGACAAATCTAGAATCCAAATCTATAATTGAAAGTGGGAAAAGAGAAATTGATATCCGTGATTCTGATTCGTCTAATCCTAGAACAATTCGTATTGGAGAAAGAAGAACGAGGGCAGATACGGACGTTTCTGAAGGTGTTTATGAAGAACCAACTATAAATGGAGAAATAACAGAAGATATGACGGTATATTTAGATGTTTGGGCACATGGTAATTTTGGAGAAAATAGTGAAATTAGCACATATGTTAATAATGAAAAAATTAAAGATAATGAGATAAATATACAATCAAGAGAACAAAGGCAACATATTATTCAAAATGAAGATATACAGAGCTATATTGTCGGTGAAGATAAATTTAAGCTAAATAATACTATAAATACAAGAGATTCAAATTTAGATGACTTACAGAGTAATCCATATATTACATATAGTGTAACAATAGGTGTTGATGAACCTATATCACGAATTAATTCTCGATGGAGATATTGGACGTTTAGAGATAGTCAATGGGATAATATAAATGCAATTCTTGAAGACTGTACTGGTGAGGGTCTAAGAAAAGAGACAATTCGAGCATTAGGTGGGACATGTTTTGATTTAGAAGAAAAACAGATAACACCTACCGGAGCACATCCAATGCAACCACATTTATTACCAAGTATAAATCAGCTAGATGTAGAATATTTACCACAACAATCCGGTTATAACGTAGAAAATGTTCAATATTCTGAGTTATCTGAAAACATATTACACACACCTATAAAATCACCATATTGTTCACATAATTTGAATTTAGAAAGTGGAGACCGTGCATGTGATGTTTATCAAGGATATATTGCTAATGATAATATAGAACAAGCACATATTAACGATGAATTTGAATTTGCTGGTACTATTAATACGGATAGTGGTGAAGAGGACTATTTATCATCATTAGAACCATCAGATTATAGTTATGAACGCGAATATACGACGAGTGAAGGTGATACAAAAACATTAGATTACCGTTCATTAGTTAGTGATGTAGGTACAAATGAATTTAAAGAAGAAAGCAGTTTTGAAATTGTATCAGATAAATCAATGAATGATTTCCAAATATCAGGGAACACATCATGGACATATAATGATATTGATACAGATGATATACGAATTGTAACAAGAACAGGATTAAGTGTAAATACCATTCCTAAACAACAATTAACAGAAGAATTTGTAACAGAAATAGAACCAACGCTAGCTAGTAATAATGAGATAAAAACAGCAGATGAATTATCTGACGGTGAGTTTCAAATAAGACTTGAATTAAAAGATGAATATAACCAACCGATAAATACAGAAAAAAGAAATACAGATGAATCAATAGAGTTTGTTGATGTATATAGTGATGGTGAAGAAACGAATCAGTATAAAGGTAGTTCTATTGAAACAAATAAAAACGGAATTGCATATGTAGTTGTACCAGAACATAGGTCTACGAATGATTATTTACACACGAATTTTGAATTTAATGCGACGGATAATTGGTGGGAAACTCCATCAGATGTACGTGTGTTAGACTCTTCAAGAAATCAAATGGAGAATCAAGATATTTCTGATGATGAAAATGAAGGACCTGAAGATATTAAAAGTACAATATTTGATACCTTTTTAGCAATATCAATTGTTATATCTACATCATTTATCGTGTTATCTATGGTATTAAGAATCCACCCTCAATCTAATACAACTGCTATGGATATGTTCTATACCATTACAGAACCATACCGAGATAATATATTAGAATTTGTAAAACTTGTTATATTAACAGGTATATTCTTAATGATACTAAGGGTATTTGCTCTTTATCTCGGTGCATAGTGAGGGTATTTTTATTAATATGTGATTAGTTGGATTTTTAGGGTGTCAGATTATATATATAAGTAACAAATGAATTTCAATTTATTAGTCATTGAAACCATAGCGAATGGAATTGTCTCTATTCTTGAATGGATGCAAGGATTCAAGGATATGTTCATCGGCATAATAATATATTTCGCAGAGTTATTTCTTACACCATTAGAGCTATTTGTTGTTTGGATGCATAATGCGATGCTTAACTTTCTACAATATGCACCGTATCCCGGTATGGATGACAGTTCAAATACCGTATATATTTTTTCAAGCCCCCCAAGTGATAGTATATTCGGCGCAATTAATGAATTTGTAACTGGTTATATTGAACCATTAGCTTTATTTTTCGTATTTTTTGCAATTATTGTGTTATTATTCCTCAGAGTATTCGATGTCGTTCTTGAAGATATAGGTTTGGATATATCTGAAGCTAAAAAAAGATTGTTTTTAGCACCGTTACTTATTATTTTATGGCTTCCATTAGCAAATCTTGTTTTGTATTTTGCATTTGGTATGACGGAGTTTATAAATAATAGTGTAGAATTCACTAGTATAGATGAGTTGGATACTTCAAGTGATGAACGCGTACTTGAGAGTGCTTCTCAGAAAGAAGGTGGAATAAATATAAGTAATTACTTCGGAGCATTATTACCTGATACCGGCGATTTAGCACCTCAATTAGCTTTTATTTCAATTTTCCTCGCATATATTGCTGCTTTACCGGCAGCACTTGTATATCTGTTTGCACTAATTGGAGCTGTTCTAAGAATAATGGGACTCATATTTTTCTACGCTCTCGGCCCAATAGGTCTTGTATTATGGGCATTTAACTGGAGAGATTTAGGCCAAATTGGAGGTAAGATTATGAGATATTTCGTATTATTCTCATTATTCCCTATTGTTGTAGCATTTATAAACTTAATGTTACCTCTAATGTTTGTACTTATGGCTGAAGTCTTAGATGGAATGATGGCTGAGATGCAGAATGATATAACTAGTGTTGCTACAGAAGGCGAAGAAGGTATAACTTCAGATGAATTAAACATGATTAGTTCTGATAAGATGCTATCTATAATATTTATCATAATTACACCCATTATGGTTGGTCTTATTCCATGGGGTATTGTTATCGGGTTTGAAAAAGCAATGAAAGTCGGTGCTGCTGCGGGTCTTGCTGCGGGTGGTGGTGCTTTACTCGCAGGGGCAGGTGCTACATTTGGTGCCGCAAAAGGAGTGTCTGGAGTTGCTGATGCATACGGAAAAGCTAGCGGTAGTGTTGGGGAGTTGTCAGGAACTGCTGCAGGTGTTCACATAGCTAAATCTATGGGTCGAACTGGTGTTTCTGGAGCTAAAGATAAGGTATCTAATGCGGCATCTCGTGTTCGTGAAAATGCAGGTGCAGCAACTTATGCTATGAAGAAGAAATATGGTGAAACAACGATGAACGATGTTGAGAAATTTGCTGCAGGTGGTGTTATGAAAGATAACTTCGGAGAATTTGGTGATGTAATACATGCAGGAGCTAGTGGACACTTGACAGCTAAAAAGAAAATGGGTCTCTTACAGAACATAAAACAAGATAAAGAACTACAGGATGCACGAGGATATCCTTCTACACTAAGTTCAGGTGTGCCAATGAAAGATGGCGTTCTTGATGAAGAAAATGCAACAGAACAAGATAGATTAATCTGGGAAGATAGACAAGCTGAAATTCGTGCGGCATCTAATGAAATGAGTAATAGCTATAGAAGTGGCCGACAAAAACAAGCATTAGGTGATTATCTTGCTAAAGAAAAAGGTTATAAACAACTTGGTGGATTAAGTGAAGATGAAGCTGATGATTTAATTAGTGATGAGTTACTAGCTGAACAATATTACGAAGTGATGGGTGATAAAGATGAAGACTTATCAAACGTGTGGACACCAAGCCAGATAGAGGACTTAGATTCTTCTGCTAAAAATGTAGATAGAGAAGATGTAGAAAATGCATTTAGAGATTCAAAACCTAAATATTATCAAAATAATAGGGATGAAATTCAGGAATATTATAATGATACATACGGTGATTCAGATATAACTAAT